>Ga0209810_1000267_pt1 | contig 139843 bp, 125 predicted proteins | sample Coa_R1_7_FD_187159 | JGI IMG/M metagenome (GOLD analysis project Ga0209810, IMG submission 187159) | Surface soil microbial communities from Centralia Pennsylvania, which are recovering from an underground coalmine fire - Coalmine... | ecosystem: Environmental > Terrestrial > Soil >...
AACACCCCATTCGCGGTAGCCTGCACGTTCAGCACGGGCACAGTATACCACACCCGGGCGTTGTCCCAAGGCCGTGCGCCTCCTCCCCGGACTGAAGTCCGGGGTTTCCGGCGCGGGCATAGGTCTACGAGAGGAAATCCCGCCGTCGCATGGAATGATGCGGTACTCCGGCATCCCGGGATTACGGGCCAGTGGCCCGGCGCGCGGACGGCGGAGGCCCGAAGTTCCACTTCCTCGTCAAGGGGGGCCGGGGACGATGCGGATCGGGGCTTTCCTCGCGCTCGGGGCGATCGCGGTGCTGGCGAGGACGATGACCCCCATGGGGGGCGTCTCGGCGGCCCCTCAGTTTCCCCCGCCCGGGCCCCACCAGCAGGTGGTCTTCGGCCAGCCGGTGACGCCTCCCAATGTCGTCCACGCCCCCGTCGAACTCGCCAAGGCCTTCGGGTTTCTCGACAAGTTCAACGTCGACCTAGACGTCAAGGACTTCGAGGGGTCGACCCGAGCCCTCACCGCCGCCATCGCCGGAGGGATCCAGATCGGCCTCATCGACTGCCAGGTCGCCTACGGTAACGGCGTCCCGATCGTCGCGTTCTACGCGCCGGCGCCGAGGATGGACTTCGTCCTCCTGGCCCGCGACTCCATCAGGACGCTCCAGGGCCTCCGGGGGAAGAAGATGGGGCTGTCGAGCGCCCCGGGAGGCATCATCGACAGGCTCAATCGCGCCGTCCTCGCGAAGGCGGGGCTGCGGCCCGAGGACGTGACGATGGTCCAGACCACGACCGCGGGTCGTGTCGCCTCCCTCATCACCGGTCAGAGCGACACCGCCATCTTCCACCTGGAGCAGGCGAGCAAGGTGCTGAGGACGCAGCGCGGATTTCACGTGCTCTACGACCTGTACCAAGCCCTCCCCGACTACGAGTACAACGTCTACTGCGGCCTCCGGTCGTGGGTGCAGGCCCACCGGGAGGCGGTGGCGAACCTGACCGCCGCGACCATCCTGGCCGTCCGGTACGCCTACACGCACCGGACCGAGACCATCCGGGCGCTGGTCCAGATCACCCACGAGGATCCCGAGGACGTCGCGTACGCCTACGGGAAGATCGTCACCGGCTGCATCTGGGCCCGAAACCTCGGATTGGACCTGCGCCGTCTGAACTGGACGACCCAGTTCGAGCACGAGGCCGGGACCCTGCGCAAGGTCTACGACGCGCGGGACATCCTGGACGTGGGCATCGCCCAGGAGGCGCTGGCCAAGGCCGGGGGTCCGGTCCCCGTGCCTCCGGGCTGCGAGTAGGGCGCCGCGCAGACGGCCCGGAGGAGACCCTCTGTGAGCGGCGGAACCGTGACAGCGGACGCCGGGGCCCGGGACCGCAGGGCCCGGACAGGTCGGTCCCCTTATCCCACGGAGCGGCTCCGCGACGCTCTCGTCCGCACCCTGTCCGTGGGCGTCGTGCTCGCTGTGTGGGAGGTCGGGGGCCGCGCCCTGAGCCCCCTCCTGTTTGCGCCTCCCTCGCGGATCCTCGTGGCGGGCGTCCAGATGGTGGCCTCCGGAGAGCTGTGGCCTTACCTCAGCCTGAGCTTCCGCGTGGCCGCAGCGGGCATGGTGGTGGCCACCGCCGTCGGGATCGCCGCGGGGGTGGCGATCGCCCGCGTCCGCCTGCTCGACCTGTCGCTGGAACCCTTCGTCATGGCCCTCTACGCCACCCCCATGGTGGCGCTCATCCCCCTCGTGGTCATCTGGGCCGGCTTCGGGGACACCGCCAAGGTCGTCGTCATCTTCCTCTTCGCCGTCTTCCCGATCCTCATGAACACCTACCAGGGCGTCCGGAGCGTCGACCCGCACCTCCTGGAGGTCGCGCGGTCGTTCCGGTCGTCGGAGCGCAGGCTGTGGGTCGACGTCGTCCTCCCCTCGTCCCTCCCCTTCATCGTCGCGGGGATCCGGCTGGCGCTGGGCCGCGCGCTGGTGGGCATGGTCATCGCCGACCTGTACACGGCGGTCTCGGGCATCGGCTACCTGATCGTCCGGTACGCCCAAAACCTCCAGATCGACCGCCTGCTCGTCCCGGTCGTCATCCTGTCCCTCACCGGCGTCGTGCTGGTCCAAGGGCTCCGGTGGCTGGAGGGGTTCGTCGCGCCGTGGCAGGGCGCCGGGCGGGACCGCTGACCCCGGAGAGGAGAATCCCATGGAGCCCTCCGACTTCGCCACTGTCCGCGGGGAGCTCGATAGGAGCGCGCACTTCGGGACCCTCGCGCACACCCCGTACTACACGGACGCGGTGTACGAGCACTTCTCGGACGCGGAGCACCAGCGCCGCCTCCGCCTCACGCGGGAGAAGATGGCGCGGCTCGGCCTCGACGGGCTGATCGCCTGCGGCGGCCCCACTCACTGGAGCTACGGGAGCGGAGTGTTCTGGCTGACGAACCACCGGGAGTGGCACGCGCTCTGCGTCTACCTGTTCGTCCCGCCCGAGGGAGAGCCGACCCTCGTCTACGGGATGGGCGGGACCCACCTGGAGGCGACGCGCCGCGCGGTGGCGGTGCGGGACGTCCGCCCGGCCGGACGCGGCCAGTTCGCCGAGGTCCTGGCTTCGGTCATCCGGGAGCACGGGCTGGAGGAGGGGAGGATCGGCATCACGGTCGCGGACCCGCGCTACGGCGACTACCTCCCGCTCAACCAGTACCGCACCCTGGCCGAGCGGCTGCCCCGGGCGCGGCTCGAGCTGGTGGGGGACTTCTTCCACGAGTTCCTCGTCACGAAGAGCCCCGAAGAGCAGCACCGGGTGCGACGGGCAGGCGAGCTCTGTGTCCGGGCGCTTGCGGCCATGTGGGAGGCGGCGCGGCCCGGCGTCGCCGAGTACGAGCTCCGGGCCGCGGCCGCGCACGCGATCCTGGCCGGGGGCGGGGAGGTCGACTTCGTCATCGTCGGGAGCACCCCGATGGCCGCCCCCCGCATGATCTTTGGGAATCCTCGCCCCTCCCAGCGACGACTCCAGGCGGGCGACCTGATCCTGAACGAACTCGCCGCAGGGTTCGAGGGCTATACGGCCCAGATCGGCATCCCCGTCTGCGTGGGCGAGCCCACCCCGCAGGTGCGGCGCATGTTCGACGAGATCGCACGGCCGGGGTTTGAGGCGCTGGCGGAGGAGCTGAGGCCGGGAAACCCGCTCCGCGCCGTGTGGGAGAAGACTCGGATCTTCCGCGACCGCGGATACCAGTCTCGCCCGATCGTGCTGCACGGGATCGACCTCACGAGCCACCCCCCGGAGGTGCGGGTGGACGGCGTCCATGCCGATCCCGGCGACGAGGTCATCCGGCCGGGGATGGTGCTCATGCTGGAGCCAAACCCCGTCACGCTGGACGGCCTCCTGGGCCTCTTCTACGGCCACACCTTCCTCATCACCGAGACGGGGCGAGAGATGGTCACGGAAGGCCTCCCGGATGACCTCCTCGTGGCGCCGGCCTCGGGCTGACCCGGGCCCCGCACCGCTCCCGGCGTCCGTGGTCGGCCCGGGACGGAGAGCATCCAGCAGGCGCGCACCGGCTGTGGACGAGGCGGGCCCTCCCCGGAACACCCGCACACCTGCTGCGGTCGGGGGCCCGGTTCCTGTGCGTCGTGGATGGCACTCTGGACGATCTGCTGATGAGGGCCACGAGCGGACGAGAGAAGGCGGGAGCGCGCGTGCCGGCGGCCCCCGGCCCCCCTCTCTCCCGCTCCGGCGACGTCCCGTACGCCCGTACGCGATCGGCTTCCCCGCAGGGCTCGCCGTCCGGTATAATGGCGCAATGCACAGCCGCAGGTTCTGGAGCTACGTCCACCGGTACCGCCGCGCGTACCTCGCCGGCTACGCGGCTGCGGTCGTGGCGGTCGCGACGGCCCAGCTCTCTCCGTGGGTCCTCCGCTCCGCCATAGACGGCATGAGGAGCGGCGTCTCCCCCGCGCTCCTCGCGGGCTACGCGGGGGTCCTCGTCGCCCTCGGGCTCCTCGAGGCCTCCGCCGGCTACGCCATGCGCACCCGGATCCTGGGGGCCTCCCACCGCATCGAGGCGGACCTCCGCCGGGACTACGTCCGCCACCTCCAGCGGATGCACGTGGGGTTCTTCCAGGAGGTCCGCACCGGCGACCTCATGGCCCGCGCGGTGAACGACATCCGGGCCGTGCAGCGTCTCGCCGGCGTTGGCCTCATGCGCTCCTTCCACACGAGCCTCATGATCCTCGCCTCGGTGGCCTTCATGCTCTCCATCGACGCAGAGCTGACCGCCTGGACGGTGCTCTTCCTCGCGGGGGCTCCGCTGCTGCTCGTCGCCCTCGGGCGGGAGATCCGCCGGCGGTTCGACGACGTCCAGGCCCAGTTCGGCGTGCTCTCCACGCGAGCCCAGGAGATCTTCAGCGGGATCCGGGTGATCAAGGCCTTCGCCTGCGAGGAGGTCCACAGCGCCCGCTTCCGCGAGGAGTCCGAGGAGGTCGTGGCCGCAAACCTGCATCTCGCGCGGATCCAGGGCGCCCTCTGGCCGGCGCTCGGACTGCTCCTGGGGACGGCCTCCGTGGCCCTCCTGTGGCAGGGGGGCGACGCCGTCCTCGGAGGACGCATCACGCTCGGGCAACTGGTGCAGTTTTCCTACTACCTGGCGCGGCTCAGCGGCCCGGTGATCGCCCTCGGGTGGGTCACCAACCTCTGGCAGCAGGGGCAGGCGTCCATGACCCGGCTCGACGAGACCTTCGCGGCGCGGCCCGCGATCGGCGATCCGCCCGATGCGGTGGTCCTCGCGGACGTCCGGGGCGAGATCGCCTTCCACGACGTCTCGGTCACCGCCGGCGGGACGCCTGTCCTGCGCGGCGTCACGCTCACCCTCCCCGCGGGGCGCACCGTCGCGCTCGTGGGGCCCTCGGGGTCGGGGAAGAGCACGCTGGCCCACCTGGTCCCGCGCCTATTGGACCCCACCGCGGGACGCGTCCTCGTAGACGGGCACGACGTCCGCCGGATCGCGCTGGCGTCCCTCCGGCGGGCCGTTGCCCTCGTCCCCCAGGAAGCGTTCCTCTTCTCCACGACCCTGCACGACAACATCGCGCTGGGCGCCCCGGACGACCTGCCACCGGTCGACCCCCGCGTCGTGGAGGCGGCGGAGGCAGCGCAGCTCGCCCGGGACGCCGAGGAGCTTCCGTCCGGGTACTCCACGGTGGTCGGCGAGCGGGGCATCACGCTCTCGGGAGGCCAGCGCCAGCGCGCCGCGCTGGCCCGGGCGCTCGTGCGCGAGGCGCCGATCCTCATCCTTGACGACGCCCTCAGCAACGTGGACGCCCGCACCGAGCAGGCCATCCTCCGCAGGCTCCGCGAGGTGGCAGCCTCCCGGACGGTGCTCCTCATCTCCCACAGGGTCTCGACGGTCCGGGACGCGGACTGGATCGTGGTGCTGGACCGGGGCCGCGTCGTCGAGCAGGGGACCCACGACGACCTGCTGCGACGCGGCGGCCTGTACGCCCGCCTCTACGAGAGGCAGATGCTCCAGGACGCCCTCGACTCGGGGGATCCGGGCGGGTCGGGCGCCGGACGGGGCATGCCGCCCCCAAGGCCATGAGCGACTCGCCTCGAAACGCCTCCCCCGAAGAGGACGCCATCCTCGGCGCGGTGTACGACGCGCGGCTGATCCGCCGCCTCCTCGAGCACCTGCGCCCCTACCGGGCCGCGGTGGGGGGCGCGCTCCTCCTGCTGCTCGTGGCCTCGCTCGCCGACCTCGCGGGGCCCTCGCTCTACCGCGTCGCCATCGACCGGTACATCGTGCCGTCCGGCCCCAGCCACCCCCGGGCCATGGCCCAGGGCCTCCTCGGGATCGCCCTCCTCTACCTCCTCATCCTCGCCCTGGGCTTCGTGGCCCGCTGGCTCCAGAGCTACCTCATGCAGTTCGTGGGACAGCGCGTCATGGGCGACCTCCGCCTGCGGATGGTCGACCACCTCCAGCGGCTCCCGATCGGCTTCTTCACCCGCACCCCGGTCGGCCGCCTCGTCACGCGCGTCACCAACGACGTCGACGCCCTCAACGACCTGATCACCTCCGGCGTGGTGGCGATCTTCGGGGACGCCGTCACGCTGGGCGGCATCATGGCCGTCCTGCTGTGGACGAACTGGCATCTGGCGCTGGCCACGTTCGCCGTCCTCCCCCTCGTCGCCGCCCTTGCCCTGCGCTTCCGCGGGCGGTCCCGCGAGGCGTACCGGGCCGTCCGCACGCGCCTCGCCCGGCTGAACGCCTACCTCAACGAGCAGCTGAGCGGTATCGCGGTGACGCAGCTCTTCACCCGGGAGAGCCGGAGCCTGCGCGACTTCGACGCCCTCAACCTGGACTACCTGGCGGCCCACCTGGACGCCACGTGGACCTTCTCCCAGTTCTACCCCGCGATCCAGCTCCTGGGGACCGTGGGCGTCGCAGTCCTCCTCTGGTACGGCGGCGGCGAGGCCGTGCGCGGGATCGCCACCCTGGGCGAGGTCGTGGCGGCCATCCAGTACGCCGAGCGGTTCTTCGACCCGATCCGGGACCTCTCGGACAAGTTCAACATCCTGCAGGCGGCGATGGCCTCCGCCGAGCGCATCTTCCGGATCCTGGACGAACCGGTGGGCGTCCAGGACCCGCCGGCCCCGGTGCCCCTCCCTCCCTCCCGGGGGCGGATCGAGGTCCAGGACGTCTGGTTCGCCTACGAGGACGAACGGGCGTGGGCCCTGCGGGGGGTCTCCTTCGTCGTGGAGCCGGGCGAGCACGTGGCGCTCGTCGGCCCCACCGGCGCGGGCAAGACTTCCCTCCTCAACCTCCTGGTGAGGTTCTACGATCCCCAGCGGGGGCGGATCCTCCTCGACGGACTCGACGTCCGGCACTTCCCCCAGCGCGAGCTGCGCCGCCGCATGGGCGTCGCGCCGCAGGACGTGTTCCTCTTCTCGGGGACCATCGACGACAACATCCGCCTCGGCGACCCCACGGTCCCCGAGGAGCGAATCCGCCGCGCTTGCGAGCTGGTGGGACTCCACGGGTTCGTCGAGACGCTCCCTGAGCGCTACATGACCCGCCTGCGGGAGCGGGGGGCGCCGCTGTCCGGAGGACAGAAGCAGCTCCTCGCGCTGGCGCGCGCCCTCGCCTTCGACCCAGAGGTCCTCGTCATCCTCGACGAGGCCACGAGCAGCGTGGACAGCGAGGCGGAGGCGCTGATCCGGCGCGCCCTGCGGACGGCCCTCCGGGGGAGGACCGTCGTCCTCATCGCGCACCGGCTGTCCACCGTCCAGAACGCCGACCGAATCCTCGTCCTCCACAAGGGCCGCCTCGTCGAGGAGGGCACCCACGACGAGCTCCTGGCCCGGGAGGGGATCTACAGGACCCTCTACAGGATCCAGCACGAGGCCCAGGAGCTGCGGGCGTAGCGCTCCCCTGCTCGCCCTCCCGTTCCTGCCAGGAGGGAAACCCCGGCCTCGCGGCATAGAGAATCAGGAGGGACAGCTCGGTCTTCCTCCTCCGTGGCCAGGTTCTCCCCGGCTCGGGGCCCAGGCAGGCGGTCTGCGGCGCGCGGAGGCCACCCTCGCGCAGGCGCCGCGAGGGGAGTGTGCGGCCGGGGCACCGAGGACGAGGAGGAAGACGTCCCCCAGGACGCGCCGACGCGGCCGTACCGCCGAGGAGGAGACCCGTGCCCCCCAGGGAGACCAGCCCGCGGCCGATGGCCCCCGGAGTCGAGGAGCGACCACAGGACCGGTTCGGCAACCGGTACGCCCCCGGGCTCCCCTACGCACGCGGGCAGATCCTCAAGGAGACCCGCGACGATTACCGCAAGCTCCGGCACGCGTGGCGGCTGCTCGCCGAGCGGATCCGGGCCCTCGGCCCTGCCAGCGTCTTCAACCTCTCCGGCCTCACCCGCACCCTGGTAGCGGATCCCGCGCTCGTCTACGACGACGAGCTCGCTCCCGCGCTCTACCTGGACCGGCTCACGGATCTGGCCTTGCGGCATCTCGGGGGGACGCGAGACCGGCACGACATCGCCCTCTTCAACCGGCAGAGCGCCGCGCTGTTCGCCGCCGTCCTGGCCCTCGTGGAACGTGGCCACACGGTGGTCGGGGTCTCCCCCACCTACAGCCACCCGGCTGTCACCCGGCCGGTCGCGCTCGTCGGCGCCCGGTTCGTCGATGCCGTCGGCTGGGAGGGGTTCCAGGCGGCGGCGGCCCGGGAGCCCTGCATCGACGTCGTGGTGCTGACCCGGCTGTCGGTGTCCTACGAGATCCTCCCTTCGGCCGACCTCGATCGGATCGTCCGGCTCGCCCGGGACCGCGGGGCCCTCATCCTCGTCGACGACGCCGGAGGGGCCCGCGTCGGCCCGGCCGTCTTCCGGCAGCCCCGCACCCTCGAGATGGACGTGGACATGGGGGCGACGGGCCTCGACAAGTACGGGACGCTGGGACCGCGCCTGGGGCTCCTGGGAGGGAGGAAGGACATCGTGGACCGGGTGCGCTCCCGGGCGTTCGAGTACGGGCTCGAAGCCCGCCCCATGCTCTACCCCGCCGCCGTCCGCTCCCTCGAGCAGTACTCCGAGGAGCGGGTCCGGGACCTGGTGGCGTGCACCCAGGAGGTGGCGAACCACCTGGAGGCCCTCTTGGGGCCGCGCGTCCGAAGGTCGCCCGTGGCGGTGCAGGTCCCCGCGGACGACGTCCTGGAGCTGGCCCTGGAGCGGGCCGGGCTGAGCGCTGGCAAGGCGCCCATCGTCCCCTACGAGGCCACCGCCGCCGTCGCCATGCTCCTCCTCCGCGACCACGGCATCGTAACGGTCCACTTCGCGGGCATGCCGCCCGGGACGTCGGCGCTGCTGTTCAAGTTCGTGCCGCCGGAGACCCTGGACCGCCTGGGGGGCGCCGCCCGGCTGGCGCAGGCCGTGGACGAGTCGATCAGCCGGCTGGCGGCCATGCTTGCCGACCCCGCGCAGCTGCGTACACTATTCTTCGGATCCGACGACTCTGAGACCCAAGGGGGGAACAGGTGATGCGACGACTCGTGACGTGGTGTGCGGCGGCTCTCGCGGCCGTTGCCGTCATCGCCTCCCTCGGAGGCGGGACCGACGGGCCCGGCGTCCGGCTTGCGGCCGCAGCGCCGGTGACCCTCCCCGTCCCCTTGCCGGAGAGGATCAAGGCCCTCGGGTACCTGTCCATCGGCGTCAAGTGCGACTACCCGCCCTTCGGCTTCGTCGACGCCGCCGGCCGGAACGCCGGCTATGAGATCGATGTCGCCCGGCGCATGGCGGAGTATGCCTTCGGCACCCCCGCCGCGGTCCGCTTCACGTGCGTCACCTCCAGCAACCGGATCCCCTTCCTCACCACCAACCGGATCGACCTCATCCTCGCGACCATGACCTACACGCCCGAGAGGGCCAAGGTGGTGCACTTCTCCCTCCCCTACTTCTCGGCCGGGGGGCGCATGCTGGTGCCCGTCACCTCCCCCCTGAAGGAGGTGAGCGACCTCAACGGGAAGTCGGTGATCCTCATCAAGGGGACGGTCTACGTGACGTGGTTTTCGCAGTGCCAACCCTCCACCCAGACCCTCCAGTTCGACACGACCAGCGAGGCGGTAGCCGCCCTCCTCCAGGGCCGCGCTCCCGCCTTCGTCCAGGATGACACGCTCCTGGTGGACCTGGCCGCCAAGAACAAGAACCTCAAGGTCGTCGGGAAACCCATCGCGGCCAGCCCCTGGGGGATGGGCACTCGGCTGGACGACGAGGCCTTCGCCAAGTGGGTCGACGCGGCGATCGAGCAGATGCAGAAGGAGGATTTCTTCTGGAGGACGTTCCAGAAGTGGATCGTCGACCCCCAAGCGCGGGCCCTCTTCAGCTCCTTCGTCCCCCGGCCCAACCACAGCCTGACCTATCCCACCTCCTCCATCATCAAGTGCACGGTGGACTAGCCCCGGTGGAGCCCGGGCTATCCCGCACCCCTCCACGCCCCGTCGCGGGGGCGGCCGACCCGGCGTCGCCCCCGCAGGGGATCGAGGAAGGAGGTCCCCGGGCTTCCCTGCGCGCGCCCGGGCAGGACGCGGCCCCCGCCCCCCGGGAGAGCGAAGCACGCCAGGGGGCGCCCCCGGTGGTCGAGCTCCGCGGCGTGCGGAAGTCGTTCGGACACCGCGAGGTGCTGCGCGGCATCGATCTCGTGGTGAGCCGGAGCGAGGTCCTCGCCATCATCGGCCCGAGCGGGAGCGGCAAGAGCACGCTCCTCCGCTGCATCAACTTGCTGGAGCCGATCACATCCGGCCGGATCCTCCTCGAGGGCCGCGACATCACGAACGCCGAGACCGATCCGAACTGGGTGCGGCGCCAGGTGGGGATGGTGTTCCAGCAGTTCAACCTCTTCCCCCACCTCACCGTCATGGACAACCTGACGCTCGCGCCCCGGCTCCTCACGAAGGCGCCGCGGGAGGAGATCGAGCAGCGGGCGCGGGCGCTCCTCAACCGCGTGGGACTCTCCGAGTTCGCGGGCCGCTTCCCACACCAGCTGTCCGGCGGGCAGCAACAGAGGGTGGCCATCGCCCGAGCCCTCATGATGCAGCCCCGGGTCCTGTTGCTCGACGAGGTGACCTCCGCACTAGACCCGGAGCTCGTGAGCGAGGTCCTCGACGTGATCCGCGACCTCGCCGTCTCGGGGATGACGATGCTGGTCGTGACCCACGAGATGGGGTTTGCCCGCGAGAGCGCCGACCGCCTGGTGTTCATGGACGGCGGCGTGATCCTGGAGGAGGGGGATCCGCGGGAGGTCCTCGACCACCCCCGGCATCCCCGCACGCAGCAGTTCCTGAAAAAGGTGCTCCGGTGAAGGGACGGCGCACGACGGACGGGGCCCCGGTCCGGAGGGCTGGCGTCGGGGCGGGGGGCTAGCGCGGTGCCCGGCTACCACTTCGATCCGCGCGTCATCCTCCAGCAGCTCCCCGCCCTTGCGGACGGGTTGCGCCTCACCCTGGTGGTGAGCGCCATCGGCATGGCCGGCGCCTTCCTCGTGGGGCTGGCGGGGGGTGCCGCGTGCGCGCTGAACCTCCCCCTCCTGCGCTGGGCGGTGCCGGCCTATGTCGAGGTCTTCCGGAACACACCGCTCCTCGTGCAGATCTTCTTCCTCTACTTCGCCCTCCCCGAGATCGGCGTAAAGCTCAGCGGGTTCACCGTGGCCTGGCTCGCCCTGGTCCTGTGGGGAGGGGCGTACAATACGGAGAACTTTCGGGCGGGATTCGAGGCCGTGGAACGTGGTTACCGCGAGGCCGCCCGGGCCCTGGGGCTGGGGACGTGGCAGACCTTTGCCACCATCGTCCTGCCCCTCGGCTTGCGGACGGCCCTCCCCTCCACCACCAACACCCTGATCTCGGTCCTCAAGAACTCGTCCTTCATGGTGGCCATCGGATTCCCCGAGCTGACGGACACGACCGTCAGCATCGTCTCGCTCACGTTCCGCGTGTTCGAGCTCTTCGGCGTGATCGGCGTGGTCTACCTCGTCCTCGCGTGGGCGCTGTCGGCGCTCATGCGCGGCGTCGAACGGAGACTCGCGCTGCCCGCCGCCCACTAAGATGCCGGCCTGGGTCCCCTCTGTGGCGGCCTACATGGCGCACGGTCTCGCGGTCACCGCCGTCCTGTCCGCCGTGGGGGTCGCCGCCAGCATCGTCCTCGGCACGGTCCTCGGCGTGCTCCAGACGGCGCGCGTGGCCCCCGTGCGGGGCCTCGTCCGCCTCTACGTCGAGCTGTGGCGCGGCCTGCCGATCGTCATCACGCTCTTCTTCATCTTCTTCGCGCTGCCCGCCGTCCGCGTCAACGTGAGCGCCCTCACGTCGGCGGCCGTCGGCCTCGCCCTCTGGGGCAGCGCCAACGCGGCGGAGATTGTGCGGGGCGCCATCCTCAGCATCCCCCGGACGCAGCTCGACGCGGCGTACGCCCTGGGCCTCTCGTGGCGCCAGGCGATGGTCCACGTCATCCTCGCCCAGGCCGTCCGGCGCACGATCCCGCCCATGATGGGACTTCTCACCAACCTCGTCCAGAACACGGCGCTGGCGGCCGTCATCGGCGTGCCCGAGCTGCTCGAGACGGCGAAGCGGTCCATCGAGCGTCTGACCGTGGACACGGGGAACTCCCACGCCACGGCCATCTTCGGGGGGGTGCTGGTCGTCTTCTTCCTCGTCTGCTTCCCGCTCACCCACGCGTCGCGGCGCCTGGAACGGCGCCTCCTCTGACCTCCGGCCCCAGCCCCGGGCAGACCCTCCGGGGACCGGGCGTGGGTGCGGCGCACGGCCGGACCGGCCCGTCCGCTACCGCCGGAGCCGCGAGATCTTCGCCCCCTCCAGCGTGAGGTTGTACATGAGCCCCCTCTGCCCCACCACGAACCCGACGATCGGCTGGTTGTACTTGGTGGTGTCGATAGAGGCCTGGGCTCCCAAGTTCACGAGCACCACGGAGCCGTCCACGCCCACCTGCCACCCGTCCTTGGCCTGGAAGTCCCGTAGCGCCTTCTCCTGCAGGAAGACGAGGATGATGTCCTTCTTCTGGGCACCGAACTGCAGCCCGATCGAGCCGGCGGCGAGGCTGTAGTACGCCACCGTCCTCCCGTGGATCCGGAGGGCCCCCTCCCCGTACTCTCCCCCGATGCCGAGGCCCGCCTGGAGGACGTTGGCAAACACGAGCACCCCCTTGGCGGCCCGGAGAAACTCCCGGGCTCCCCTCACCTGCGCCGTGAAGCGGTCCAGCGCGGCGTTCACGCTGGCGTCGATCTCCTGAGCCGTCTTGGCCTCCACCACGGCGGGCGGCGCGGCGACGCTGAAGGTCAGCGCACACCCGAGGACCACAAGGCTCCCCCTCAGCCAGCCCCCAGCCATTCCCCTCCACCTCCTCTGTCCCCCCGGCCGGGACGTCCGCAGCCGGAGGAGGTCCCCACAGCAAATATACCCGGTGGGCAGGGGGTCCACTCCCTCACCCCGGCGGAGAGCGCCCCTGGATCCCGCGGACGATCCCCACGAGCCCCTGGGGCGCCAGCAGCGCTACCACGATGAGGACGACACCGAACACGGCCCGGTTGAGCTCCGGCGGCACGCCCGCGCCAAAGAGCGCCGTGTGGGCCACCCCCACCCGGAGGGCCTCGGCCACCAACAGGACGAGCGGCGCGCCGACGAGCGGCCCCTGCCACGTGCCCGATCCTCCCACCACGGTCATGAGCACGATATTCAAGGAGAGGTCGATGGCGAAGGTCCCGGTCGGCTCGATGTAGAGGATTCGGCCGGCGTAGACACCCCCCACCACGCCGGCCAGAAACGCCCCCAGGAGGAGCCCGGTCACCTTCACCGCGAGGGTGGGGACGCCCAGGACCTCCGCGGCGTCCTCGTCCTCCCGGACGGCCACCAGCGCGTACCCCAGGGCCGAGCGCTCGACCCAGTAGACGAGGACGGTGGCCGCCAGTAGAAGGCCGAGGTACGTAAAGTAGAAGACCTGCTCGCTCTGCCGGGGGGAGAGCCTGAGAGGCGCCAGGTATATGCCGAGCGACCCCTGGGTGAGGGGAACGTCCAGGGCCACCACCTGGAGGGCGAAGGTGATGATCAGGGTCGCAAGCGCGAAGTACGCCCCCCGGAGCCGCAGGCTGGGGACCCCGACGAGCAGCGCGACGAGGACGGCGACGCACCCGGCAACCGGCGCCGCAGCCAGCGGGCTCACCCCGCTCTCGCGGTGGAGGATCGCCGCCGTGTAGGCTCCCACCCCGAAGAACCCGGCCATCCCGAAGTTCAGGTAGCCGCCGTAGCCTCCCAGGATATTCCACGCCTGCGCGAGGGTCCCGTACATGAAGACCGTGGTGACGGTGCTGAGCAGGCCGAGGTCCCGGGAGGTGAGGCCGAAGCTGACGAGGGCGGCGGCCAGGCCCGCCCCCGCGGCGATCCCGGACCCGGCCCGGGAGGGCGGGGGGCCGGGGGACGGGGCGGCGCGGGACGGGGAGCTCATATCCTCCGGGTCCGAACCGCGGCGAGGCCCTGCCCCTTCACGATTAGGATGGCCGCGAGCAGCCCGTAGAGGACGAGGAAGACGTACCGGAAGGGCAGGAGCACGCTCGCCAGGGCCTGGATGACCCCGACGGTGAGGCCGCCCGCCAGGGTGTTCCCGACGCCCCCCAGCCCGCCGAACAGGACCACCAGGAAGGCCCAGCTCAGCCACTGGATCTGGGTCTGCGGGTCGAAGGGGAAGACCATGCCGAGCACCACTCCCCCCGCCCCGGCCGTGGCGGTCCCAAGGCCGAAGACGACCATGGAGAGCCACCCCACGTCGATCCCGAGGACCATGGCGACGTCCCGGTTCTGGGCCATGGCCCGGATGGCTTTCCCGAACCGCGTGAGCCGGAGGCCGGCGTGGAGGAGGACCACCAGGAGGAGGGCGATGCCGCCGGCGATCAGCCTGACCTCGGACAGGGTGATCGCCCCCAGGTGAAGCGCCCGGTTCGTGTAGGGGACCGTGATGACCCGCGTGTCGGTGGTCCACAGGAGGATGGCCGCGCTCTCCACGGCCACCATGACCCCAAACAGGACCAGGAGGCCGAGGAGCTGCGGGGCGCGCGCCACGCGCCGGATCAGCACCCGGTCCACGACCGCGCCGGCGAGGAAGAACACCGGAAGCGCGGCAACCACGGAGACGAGGGGATCCCACCCGAGGACGCGCAATGCCCCGAGGGCGAAGAAGGACCCCAGCACGACGAAGGTCCCGTGGGCCACGTTCACGATCCCCAGGACGCCCAAGGTGAGGCTGAGTCCCACCGCCATGACCGTGTAGAGGAGCCCGAGCAGGACCCCGTCCGCCACCGCCTGCAGGAGGAGGACCATCACGGGGCGCCCCCGGGGCCGGCGGGGACCCGGAGCCACCCCCGGACCAGGGACGCCACGTCGAAGTCCGCGGGCGTCCCCGAGAGCTGGTTCCGCCCCGACTCGAGGGTGTAGACGTAGTTGGCGAGGGCCAGGGCGGCCTGGACGTTCTGGTCGACGAGGAGGACGGTCCTGCCCTCCCGACAAAGGGCGGCGAGCTCCTCGTACACCTGTGTGGCGATCCCGGGAGCCAGGCCCGCGCCCGGCTCGTCGACAAGGAGGACGCGGGGATCGGCCACCAGGAGACGCGCGATCTCCACGAGTCGCTGCTGGCCCCCGCTCAGGCTCCCAGCCAGCTTCTGCCTCCAGGCGGCGAGCTGCGGGTAGCGGCCGTAGGTGGCGTCGAGGGCCCGCCGGAGCCTCGCCCGGTCGGCCCCGAAGATCCAGCCCCCGAGCTCCAGGTTCTCGTGCACGGTGAGCTCCGGGAACACCGACCGCCCCTGCGGGAGGAAGGCGATGCCGAGTCGGAGGCGGTGGTGCGGCGGGACGGCGGTGATGTCCTCTCCGTCCAGGAGGACGGTGCCCTGGGCGGGCGGGAGGAGGCCGGAGAGCACCCGTAGCACCGTCGACTTTCCCGCCCCGTTGGGTCCCAGCACCACGGTGACCCGCCCCGGCTGGGCGACGAGGCTCACACCCCGCAGGACGTGGTGGGCGGTGTCGTACCCGGCCACGACCCCTCGCGCCTCCACCTTTCCCCGGAACGCGGCCTGCGCGCTCATAGGACGGCGGCCGGTTTCCCGAGGTACGCTTCGAGGACGCGGGGGTCAGTCGCCACGGCGAGCGGAGTCCCCCGGGCGAGGACTCGGCCATCGGCCATGCACAGGAGGCGTCCGGCCACGGCCATGAGCTCGGGGATCTCGTGGCTCACGATGATGAAGGACGTCCCGGCCTTCTCCCGGGCGTCGTGGATGCATTGGAGGAGGACGCGCGTGATCTCCGGGTGGACGCCCGCCAGGGGTTCGTCCATCAGGACGAGGGCTGGGTCGGTCACGAGGGCCCGGGCGAACTCCACCAGTTTCTGCTGGCCGCCCGAGAGCCGGCTCGCCGGCACGTCGCGGACATGGTCGAGTCCCACGAGCTCGAGGAGGTCGAGGGCTTTCCTTTGGGCCTCGCGGACGCGGCCTCCGCGGTGCAGCATGGGGACCAGCATGTTCTGGTAGACGGTCACCGTCTGGAAGACGCGCGGCGTCTGGAAGGTGCGCGCGATCCCCAGGCGGACCAGCTCGTGGGGAGGGGCTCCCGCAAGGGGCCGGTCTCTGAACCAGACGGCCCCGGAGTCCGGCCGGTGGACACCGCTCAGGAGGTTCAGGAGGGTCGTCTTGCCCGAGCCATTGGGACCGATGATGCCGAGCACCACACCGGGGTCCAGCTCGAAGGACACCCCGTCCACGGCCACGATCCCGCCGAAGCGCTTCGTGAGGCCCTCGACCCTGAGGAGGGACCCTCCTGCGGCCACGCTGCCCGGTCCTCGGTCCGACTGGCCCGCGGCACGCTCCGAGGGGCGTGCCGTGCTAGGGCATCGGGATGACGGGCGTCCCGGTCGCCCGCCGGGGGGGCCAGATGACCACGTTGTGGCCTCGCAGGAACTGGACGAGGAGCGCGCTGTAGAGAGGCGTGCCGTCGGGGTGGAACCTCACGGGGCCGTTGGCCGTCTGGAACTCGTGGCTCAGGAGGTACTCCCGGAGCTTCTCCTGGTCGAGGGTCCGGGCCCCGGTCACGGCCTGCTCGAGGATTTGGAGGATACTGTAGGAGACCGTGGCGTAGGTCGGGATGTCGATGTAGCCCCGGCCCCGGAAGAAGGACACGAGCCTGTCGAGCCCGGGGAAGTGGTCGCTCGGCCAGGCGATGGTCGTAGCCATGACGCCGTTCCCCGCCGCCCCCAGGCGCGGCCAGGCGGGGAGCGTCGTGACCTGGGACCCGCAGGCGCAGTAGATGGCGGGGCGGAAGCCCTGCTGGGAGGCCGTGCGGGCGATCAGGAAGGCGGGATTCGGCAGGCTCAGGGCGAAGAACAGGTCGACGTTGGCGGCCTTGGCCTTCTGGATGAGCCCCGAGAAGTCGGTCGTGCTCGGGGGGTACTCCTCGCTGAAGACCACCGGCATGTGGCGCTGGGCCGCGAAGCCGACCACTCCCCCCTGGCCGTTGTAGCCGTCGCGCACGACGATGGTGAAGGGGTTCTGCTCGGTGAGGATGCCGACCCGCCGGGGACGGCGCGCCGGCGGGAGGCTGTCGATGAGCTCGAAGACCCCGCGCGAGTAATCGGGCTCCTGGTAGGTGTAGGACCCCACCATCCACCCGCCCGCGCTCTGGAAGATCTTGATGCCGACGAATCCTCCGTTGAACAGGACCATGTGGTGGGCCAGCACGATGGGCACGACAGCCCCTCCCACGAAGGTCGTGTAGGGGGCCAGGAGCAGCATGGCGTGGTCCTCGTTGATGAGGCGCTGGTACAGCGCCTGGGCGGTCGTCGGCGTGCTCTCGTCGTTGTAGATGACCATCCTGACAGGACGCCCCAGGAGCCCGCCCCGGCTGTTCACGTCGCGGAGCCAGTAGTCGTACACGGCCTTGTACTCGGCCGAGGGTCCCGCGAAGGCCCCCGTGAGGCCCAGCGTCCCCCCGATGATGACGGGCTCGCCCTGCTGGGCGGGCGATACGACGACGCCTCCCGCCACCGCGGCGCACGCCGCGAGCACGACCGCGACCATCCGTGTGAGGACCGTGCCTCGTCTCACCTCGCGCCTCCTCCCGGATAGACGTCCCTCCCCCGACACCGCGCACCGGGACCCGGAAACCCGTCGGGGAGGAGGACCGCCTTCCCGAGCGGCCCGGACGTCCTCTTACGCCGCGGGGCCGGGTATCCCCTCCCCTCTCCACAGACGCGGCTACCCCATGAGGCGCAGGGCCAGCTCCTCGTCGGAGGCCGCGCGGTCGGCGTCCTCCTCCAGCTCGCACTCCTGGAGCGAGAGGTACACCTGGTAGGCCTCGGGGCTGATGAGGGACTTCAGCTTCTGCTCGAGCGCGGCCTTGCGGGCGAAGACCTGCTCCTGGACGAGCCGCCGGTACAGCCAGACCGCCCGGGCCCTCACCCCCCGGAGGCGCTCGACCGTCGGGAACGTCATGTCGCGGCGCCCGTCCACCTCCGCGAGGGCCGCGAGCACTCGCCGGAGGTCGCCCAGGATCCGCAGCATGGGCGGCTCGCCCACGAGCCCCCGCGCGAGGAGGGCCACGAACTGCTGCTCCGCCGCGTCCAGAGTGGCCTCGAGGTACCGGAGGGCCCGCTCGTCCATGGAGGCGTCCGTCACCCCGCGAGGTGGGACCGCGCCAGGGGGTCGTCCTCGGTCGCACGACGCGCGGCGGGGGCCTCTCCCGGGAGCCACAGGTCCAGCCAGAGGAGGAGCGACACCCAGACGAAGAGCAGGCCGAGACCGGGCCACGGCGAGGGCGACAGGGCGGCCCCGACCGCCATGGCCCCGGAGCCCAGGTGCAACAGGTACAGCCTCCGGAGGCCTCCCCGCGGGCCGTTCCGCGCGGCCAGGCGGTGGGGGAGGTGATCGCACCCCGTGGACCTCACCACCTCCCAGATCCCCTCCCGCCCTCTCCTGAGGCGCCGCACGTGGACCGCGAGGAAGTCGAAGACCGGCACCGAGACCAGGAGGAGGGCCGCCAGGGAGAAGGCCGCGAGCGTCCCCGAGGCGACGCGCACCCCCAGCCAGCCGAGCAGGAGGCCGACCGGGAGGCTTCCGGCGTCCCCCATGAAGATCCGCGCCGGCGGCCGGTTGTACACGAGGAAGCCCACAAGCGCCCCCGCCAGGGCGAGGGCCGGGTCAATAGCGTCGCTCCCCGCCACGGCGGCGCACGCGGCGATCCCCAGGGCGATGACGGCGCCCGAGCCAGCCAGGCTCCCGTCGGCGCAGTCGAAGCAGTTCGCGGCGTTCGTGACGCCCACGAGCCAGAGGGCGGTGATCACCCGCGCGGCCTGGACGGGGAGGAAGGGCGGAAACCACAGCTGCGTGCGCGTGAGCTCCACTAGGGCCAGGCTCGCGAGGAACTCCACCACAAGGCGCGTCCACGGAGAAGCCCCCCGGACGTCGTCCCACAGTCCCAGGAGGGCCACGAGGAGGGCCACGGCCACGGCAGGACCGTAGCCGGGGGAGACGACAAGCACCCCGGCGGCGATCCCCCCGAGGATGGCCCCCCCTCCGAGGAGGGGAGTCGGCCCCGGGTGCAGCTTGCGCGCGGAGGGACGGTCGACGAGGCCGGTGCGCCGGGCCGCCGCCATCGCCAGGGGGACCAGGGCCAGAGCGCTCCCCAGGGCCAGAAGGAGGCTAGCCACCCCGTGCGCCCCCGAGGGCCGAGCGGACCACGGCGGCGATCTGCCGTGCCTGCTCCCTCCGCAGGGAGGGGTACAGGGGGAGCGAGACGGAGAAGCGGTGCGCCGCGTCCGCCACGGGGCACTCCCCTCCCCCCAGGATCCAGTGCAGCGGACGCTTGACGGGCCGCTTCGCCTCGATCCCCCGCGCGCGCAGGGCCCGCAGGAGGGCCCCCGCCCGAGGATGGCGGACGACGTACCGGAAGTACACGTGGTCTCCCGGAGGGAGCGCCCGGGGGAGCTCGAGGCCCAGGTCCCGGAGCTCCGCCTCATAGCAGGCGGCGAGCTCCCGGCGGGCGGCCAGGAACTCCGGGAGCCGGCCCAGCTGAACTCGCCCCACGGCGGCCCCGAGGTCCGTCATCTTGTAGTTGAAGTGCGGCTCCCCGCTGCGGGCGTCCGGCGTGGAGAGCTCGCGGACCCTCCGGAGGAGGGCCGGGTCGTCGGAGAGGACCATCCCCCCCTCGCCCCCGCTCGTGATGAGCTTCGTCGCGTAGAAGGAGCAGACGCTCGCGACCCCAAAGGACCCCACGGGCCGCCCCCGGTAGCTCCCGCCGAGCGCCTGCGCCACGTCCTCGACCACCGGGACGCCGCACCGGAGCAGGTCCTCCAGGTCCGCGGCGGCCCCGAAGGCGTGGGGGACAACGGCGGCGCGCGTGCGGGGGGTCCGCGCCCGGCGGACGCCCTCGGGGTCGATGGTGAGGTCGTCGGGCCGGACGTCCACCACGACGGGGCGGGCGCCCGTGTGGAGGACGGCGTAGAGGACCGCGCTGCACACGTAGCTGGGGACCACGACCTCGTCCCCCGGCCCCAGGCCCAGGGCGAGCAGCAGGAGGTGCAGGGCCGCCGTCCCGGAGCTCGTGGCCACCCCGCCCCGCACGCCCACGGCGCGGGCCACCTCGTCCTCGAAGGCGCGCACCTCGCCGCCGGCGGCGAGCTGGCCAGACTCGATCACGCGGTGCGCGGCCTCCGCCTCGCGCGGGCCCACCGTCGGCCGCGAGTGGGGAATCCGCTCGGCCACGCCGACGGCGCTAGACCACATGGCGGTAGCAGTAGAAGGCCTCGGCCGCCTCGACGGCGATCTCGGACCCGCGCATGCGCGCCAGCCGCTCGATGTGGTCCAGGCTGGCATGGTGGGGAGGAGGGCGGAGCTGGCTCCGGTGGCACGCGTGGGCCCGGAGTTTCGTCTCCAGGTGGTGGGTGATGTCCACGTAGAAATTGGGGTGAAAGGGGGTGTGGGTCCACGCCAGCTGCGGCGCGTCCGCCGCGAGGACCACGCGCACGAAGGGCTTGACCGCGCCCAGGTGGGGACGGCAGGCGGCGAACCCCGCCTTGAAGACCGCCTCATGGTCCTGGTTGTAGGAGATGGCGGGGAGGATCAGCACCGTCGGGCGCACGCGGTCGATGCTGAGGCGCCCCTCCGACTCGATGAGGCGAACGAGCTCCAGGCGCGGCACCGCATCCAACCGCATGTGTCGCTCCGGGTCGTTGAACAGGATCTCGAAGTCGTCCACCCCCAGGGTCTCCATGGCCTGGGCGAGCTCCCGGGCCCGCGTCTCCCCCGTGACGTAGGGGTGCGACGCGTCGTAGTGGCGCAGATCGCCGACGGCGGCCACCACCACGAACACCTCGCCCCCTTCGGCCCTGACCCGCGCCATCGTCCCCCCGCACCCGAAGGTCTCGTCGTCGGCGTGCGGCATGACGACGAGGACCCGCTGGCCTCCCCAGAAACCCGTCATCGCGCCACCCCCGTCCCGGCCGGCTGGGGGACGCCCTCGGCCCGGTAGCGGGCCAGCATCCGCCGGAGCCCCTCCTCGAGGCTCACCCTCGGCTCGTACCCGAGCACGCGGCGGGACTTGGACAGGTCCGGCACGCGCCGGCGGATGTCCTGGAACTCCTCCCCGTAGCACGCGGCGGTGGTGACGTGCCGCCACCCGAGGCCCCGCGCCATCCCTAGCTCCTCGGCGATGGCCAGCATCCTCTCGGCGAGGTCCAGGATGGTCGTCTCTTCGTCGTTGCCGATGTTGAAGGCCTCCCCGACGGCTCCCGGCGCCTCGGCGGCCAGGATGGTCCCGGTCACCATGTCGTCGATGTAGCAGAAGGACCGCGTCTGCCGGCCGTCGCCCACCACCTCGAGCGGCCGCCGCTCGAGGATGCTCCTCACGAACAGCGGCACCACGCGCCGCGGGAAGAACGCGTCCATGCCGTACCCGTAAGAGTTGAAGTACCGGACCACGACGGTCGGGAGCCCGTAGCGCCTGTGGTACTCGAAGCACAGCTGCTCCTCGAGGGACTTGACCCGCGCGTACACCCACCGCCGGATGGGGGGGGCCTCGTAGAGGTTCGGGTCGTCCTCCCGGAGGGGTACTTTGTCCAGGATCCCGTAGACGTCCGCCGAGGAGCTGAACACCACCGTGGCCCCCAGGTCGCGCGCCACGTCCAGGACGTGGACGATCCCCTCGATGTTGTTGTGGATGGTCCGGAGGGGATCGGCGATGGTGGTGCCCACGCCCACCACGGAGGCGAGGTGGAAGATCACGTCGCACTCCCGGGCCGCCCGCTCGATGTCGGCGCGCAGGGTGGCGTCCCCGGGCACAAACCGGAACCCGGGGCGGCCCACCAGGTCGGCGATCAGCCCCAGGTCCGTCGGGCTGCAGTTGTCCAGCACCGTGACGCGGTTCCCCGTCTCCCACAGCCTCCGCGCCAAGAACGAGCCGATGAACCCGGCGCCTCCCGTGACACAGACCGTCCGTCCCTCCATGGGTCCTCCGCCTCCGTTCTCCGTCCTCACACCGCGGACGCCACGCGGACGCCCGACCCGAGCACCTCGCCGCTATGGGGGCCCTCGTTGAACAGCAGGTCCACCACCGAGAGGTCCGGGATGAACCCCGCGGCCGGGTGGCCCTGGCGGTACGGAGGGCACGTCCACTCCAGGACGCGCACCTCCACCCCGGACCCCCGGAAGGCGTGGGCGTCCAGGTGGTTCTGGGCGGCGTAGACGCCCGAGAGGTACTCCGTTGCTCCCAGACGCTGGCAGATCCGCACGAGCCGCTCGCTCCCCCTCCCCTCGACGCCGAGGCTCGAGGCCTCCACGAGGACGGTGGAGGGTCGGAGGCAGTCGCGCACGTAGGTCACCACGGCCCTCGTGAGGTCCGCGAGCCTCTCCCACCGCCGGCCGTACAGGTCCTCGAAGAAGGCCCGGTGGTCGCGGAAGTACGGGGACCGGGCGTAGGCGCTCTGGAGAGACCGCCAGTGCTGGCCCCGCCACCGGTCGCCCGCGATGGCCACGTCACAGATCCGGTCCCCGTGGTGCGCGCTCACGGGAACGGTCAGGTACATCCACCCCGTCGCGTGCTTGATGCGGTTGCGGTTCTGCCACCCGTTCTTGGTGTACTGCACGTCGTCCAGCAGCACGAAGACGTCGGCCAGCATGAGCTTCGCGGCGTACCGGAGCCAGGGCAGGTAGTGGGGCTGGTGAATGGCCACCTTCATGCGCACGCTCCTCTCCCCGTCTCATGTACCGCCAAACCCTCCCCCGGGGCAACCTACTCTCGGACACTCGTCCCCGCGCGGCCGCGCCGATCTGGGAGCCCGACGGGCCCCACTCGCCTGCCCGACCGGGCATCGGCCTCCGCCCGACCGGGCGATCCGCCCCGGCGGGCCGAGGGGCGCAAGAGCCCTCTTTCCTCGCGCCCGCTCCCCCGCAGGCTCGTGTACAGGGCATCAAGGCGCTCGACCATCGCGGCTACGCCGAGGTCCCGCCCCACCGCTTCCCGGGCCGCCCGCCCCATGGCGGCCCGGAGGCCGGGGTTCGCGAGGAGCGTCACGAGGGCCTCGGCGAGGGCGCGCGGGTCCCCGGGGGGGACCAGGACTCCCGTCCGGCCGTCCTCCACCACGTCGGGGATCCCGCCGACGCGGGAGGCCACGACCGGGATCCCTGCGGCCTGGGCCTCGAGCAGCGCCCTCCCCATGCCCTCGTTCCGAGAGGGCAGGGCCACCACGTCGAAAAGAGGGAGGACCTGCGGGACGTCCCGCCGCAGCCCCACGAAGTGGACGACATCGTCGACCCCGAGCGCCCGCGCCTGCACCCGGAGGTGCTCGCGCAGCGGGCCGTCCCCCACGAGGGCGCAGTGGGCGCGGATCCCGGAGGCCCTGACCTGCGCGAGGGCCTCGAGGAGGTCCCCCACCCCTTTGACGGGCACCAGCCGCGCGACGCAGCCGACCACCGGCTCGCCTTCCGGCAGGCCCAGGTCCGTGCGGCGAAGAGCCCCGGGGCCCGTGAAGCGATCCAACGGGATCCCGCTCGGGATGACGGTCCACTGAGCCGGCTCCCCGACCCCCTCCCGCAGGTGGTCGTCGCGCTCGGTCGGAGTGAGGGCCACGAGACTGTGCGTCCAGCGGGCGAGGCACCGCTCCGCCCACACAAAGATCCGGATCAGAGCCCGCGGACCGTACCCCGAGAAGACGTGGCCGTGCGGCGTGTGGACCACCACGGGCACACCGGCCAGGCGGGCCGCCAGGCGCCCGAGGAGGCCTGCCTTCGACGTGTGGGTGTGGACCACGTCGTACCTCCCTCTCCGCATCAGCCGGTACAGGTCCAGGAGGGCCCGGAGGTCCCTCCACGGCTGCACGTCGCGGACGAGCGTCGGCACCAGGTGGAAGGGCACGCCCGGCGGTGGGGAAAGGGATCCCTCGGGCCCGGCCTCGGGCCCCGCCGCGAGCTCGACGTGGTAGCGGCGAGGGTCGAGCCCCGCCACGGTGAGGAGGGTGTTCTCCTGGGCGCCTCCGACGACGAGGCGCGTGATCACGTGCAGGATCCTGATCCGTCCCGCGGCGTCCCCGGGGCCGGACACCTCGACCCCGGAGATCCGCCACAAGGCCTCCACCTGCCGTCCCTGATCCCGGCACGCGCGCCGGCGTCCCTCCTCCCCGAACCGCCGTGCTGTGTCGCGATCCTCGAGGAGCGTCCTCAGGGCCTCCCGGAGACGGTCCACGTCCCCGGAGGGCACGAGGTAGCCCGTCCTGCCGTCCAGGACCGCGTCCTCGATGCCTCCCGTCCGGGTGCCGACGACGGGCACCCCGCTCGCGCCCGCCTCCAGGAACACGATGCCGAATCCCTCCACGCCGTCGCGCTCGGGCAGTGCCTGGCTCGGCATCGCGAAGACGTCCGCCGCGCGGTAGTACAGGGGGAGCTCTGCCTCCGGGACGAATCCCGCGAAGTGGGTGCGGTCCCGGATCCCCAGCGCGCCCGCGAGAGCCTCGAGGCGGCTCCGCTCGGGGCCCTCCCCCACGATGAGGAGGGCGACGTCGGGGAGATCCCGCACGAGGCCCGCGACCGCCCGGAGGAGCAGGTCGTGCCCCTTCCGGCGCACGAGGCGACCGACGGAGAGGATCACCCGCCTCCCTCTCCACCCAAGAAGATCCCTCACGGCGTCGCCACCGGGGGCCTGGAGAAACGGCCGGGGATCGATGGTGGGCGGGAGGACCACGGTGCGGGGGTGCGACATCCCGAGGGCCTCGAAGTGGCGGCGGGTGAAGTCGCTGTTTACGACGACGCACTTCGCCCCGCGCAACCAGCGGGCGTAGGCCGCCCGGACACGCCTCCGCCTGAGGAGCGAGGGCATTTCCCCGCCGTGGAGGTAGAGAACGTAGGGAATCCCGAAGAGGCGGTGGAGCACTGCGCCCACCGGGGCCAGGTACAGGTGCCCCAGGTGGACGGCCGCCGTGGGCTCGCGGATGAGGAGGAGGGCGGCGTGGACCGCAAAGAGCAGGCACTGCGCCGCGCGGGCGAGCGGTTGGGGGGAGACCGGGAGCCACCGCCGGACGACCCGCGCCGGGACGCGGGCGTCCGCGTCCTGCGCGCCCGGCTGGCGAGGGGCCAGGACGGTCAGGGTCCCCGGAGGCGCCTGCTGGCACAGGCGCAGGTAGTAGCGGCTGCACCCTCCGGGGATCGGCGGGAAGTCGTTGGTGAGGAGGAGCACTCTTCTCACGGGATCACCAGGTACCGGAATTTCCCCGCGGGCCCCCGCGGGAGGCTGTCTTCCCAGACCAGGGTCACGTCCTCCCTGAGCGCCCTCAGCGACCGGAGGAGCGAGTCCGCCTGCGTCGGGTCCGCAGCTCTCGCCACGTGGAGACGCCACCGGGAGGAGGCTACCACACGGAACCGCGCGGGCGGCTGGACTGACTCGGTGGCGGCCTCCACGGCCCGCCACGGCGCGCTCCCCCATTCGCCGATCTCGACGACGGGAAGTGAGCGCCCGCAGGCGCACGGCCCAGGCCTCTCCTCCACGGCCTCCGGGAGCGGGTAGCGCACGAGGGGCCGGGGCCGCAGGAGGAGGGAGGTCGCCCGCGGGGGGGACCCTCCCTCCAGCCACACCTGCTCGGCCACGAGGTGGAGTCTCCCCCGGGGGCACTGGACGGCCACGCTCCCGAGTTCCGTGCACCCGTACTCCTCGGCCACGGGCGCTCCCGCCCAACGCTCGATGGCGCGGCGCTGGAACCCGAAGAGGGGCTCGCCGGTCACCACCACGACCCGGGGCGAGGTCTCGAGGGGAGGACTCCCGAGGGCCAGCTCGTAGAGGGCCGACGGGTAGCCGTAAACGTAGGCGTACCGGGTCCGTCCGAGGAGCGTCCGGGCCCGGGCTGGCCAGGGCCGTCCGTCCTGGACGAACACCCGGTGGGCGCCGAGGAGGGCGTCCTTCCCCAGGAGACCCGCGCGGACAACGGCTGGCGCAGAACTCCCCAGGAGCACGAGGCCTCGCTCTCCCGGAGACACGCCCCACCACCCGAGGCTCCGCCAGAAGCCGGCCAGCATCTGGGCATAGGCCCGCCGTCCCACGGGGACGACGAGGGAGGTGCCGGAGGTGCCGCTCGTCCGGCGCGCCAGCAGTCCCGGTCGCCCCCCCCGGGCCACCTCGTCCCGCTGCGGGACGGGGGACGTGGCCAGGAGCCGCTCCGGGTCACCTCCGCCGGGACCCCCGTGGGCCTCCGCGAGGACCCGGAGGAGGCGGGCCCGCTGCAGGGCCCGGAGCGCTCCCTCCTCCATCCACTGGGTCTCCTGGAGGAGGGCCAGCTCCTCCCGGAACGCTGGCCCCAGCGCAAGGGAGAACCCCGGGGTCACGCGAGATCCCCCTCCACCAGCCGCTCCAGTTCGAACAGGTAGAGGGCGGTCAGGTCGAACCCGCCCCTATGCACGAGGACGTCCAACACGGGCCGGGACAGCCAGGACGGGCGCGTGAGGCGCCCCGGCCGGTGCCGGAGGACGTGCCCCGTGAAGTCCCACCGGAACTGAGCGCTCTGGCGCCGCGACCTCCTCCACCGCGGTGGTCCCTCGAACGGGATGGGAGGGGAGTGGGGAAAGGCGCGGCGGAGGACGTCCTCGTGCAGACGCTGGTCCCTCACGGAGGAATCGAGGGAGGCCAGGAAGTCGTACAGCGCGTGGTCCAGGAACGGGCTGTACACCGTGGGGATCCCGCTCATGATCCCGTAGGGGACCAGGGCGACCTCCCGCCTCGTCCGGGTCCAGAACCAGAAGGAGCTCACGGGATAGGCCGCGGCCTCGTGGAGGCGGAGTTCGGCGGCGAGGCGGTCGAGGGCCACCGCCCGGCTCATCCTCCGGTACATGGAGGGTACGAGGAGCCGTGCGATCTCCTCCTCGTTGCCGTAGAGGAGCTCCTCCGCCTGCCGCTCCGGCCGGCGGAGTCCCGGGATGTACCCCGACAGGACCCCTCCACCGATCCCGTCGTAGGACGTCCGGACCCGGCCCGCGAGGAAGTCGGCCAGCGCCAGGAACTGGGCGTGCTCGTCGGCGCAGAAGCTCGTCGCCCAGATCTTGCGGACCTCGGCCGCGAAGCGACGCTCTGCTTGCCCGAGCACGACGTGGGGCACCCTCGCCCAGGCGGCCACCTCGCGGGCGATCTGGGCGTCCTGATTGTCGCGGGGCGGGTAGTGCAGGACCGTCACGCAGAAAGCCGGCCGGCAGCCCATCCGATCCAGCTCGAGGAGCATGTGCCGGGAGTCCCTGCCCCCGCTCAAAGGGAGGGCGAAGGGGCCCGGAGGCAGCCTGCGCTCCACCGCCGCTCGGAACAGCACGGCATAGCAGTCCGCCGCCGCCTCCCGGGCCATCCTCTGGGGAGGCGGGATGACGTATCCGCCGGACACCTCGAGCCGGCCCTCCGTCCACCGGAAGCGCGCGCCCGGCGGAAGGGCCCGGATGGCCTCGAAGGGCGTGTCCTCCCCCACGAAGTACCCGAGGCGGAGGAAGAGGGCGAGAGCCGGGACGTCGAGGGTCGAGGGAGCACCGAGGCGCAGGAGGCGCGGGATCGACGGCGACAGGGCAACGTCCCCCCCGCGCACGAAGTAGTAGACAGGGTAGCAGCCGAAGCGGTCGGTGCGTGCCGAAAGCTCCTTCCCGTCCCAGTCCCACGTGCAGTACACGCCGTCCCCGCCGGTGAGGCGGTGACCGAGCTCGCAGTGGGGGAGGCCGGCGAGGGCGGTGCGCATCCCGTCCCAGCGAGCGTGGACGTAAGGGGCCTCTTGCGCCCTCGCCGAGACCGCCACCGCGGAGGTGCGGGCAAGGGAGGAGCTCACGGGTCGTCTCCCGAGACCGGGAGGCAGGTCGCCGTCGCGTACCCCGCCACGTAAGCCACCTGAGCGGCGAGCCCGATCCACCGGAAGGTCACGAGCCGCGCCGCAAACCGGAGGAGGTGGCGGCCAACCCGGTAGGCGGGGCTCCGGGAGGCCCGGAAGCGTGCGACGTGCCCGTCCGGGTTCTCCAGGGCCACCCAGGGCGCGGTCCGGACCGCGCACGCGGTCTGGGCCCCGTTCCGGAAGAAGGTACGCCACAGGGCGCCGAGGGACGCGGGCATCGGGTGGTAGAACCATGCGCCCGGCGCCACCACGGTCCGGAGCCCGCTGTGGCGGAGCCGCGCCCGGAACTCCGGGTCCACGCCCCGCGGGATGTCCTCCCGGAAGCCCCCGAGCCCCCAAAACGTCTCGCGTCGGATGGCGCAGCACGCGGTGGTCACCATATCGCTCTCCACGGGCTCGGCGACCACAGGCGACGTGCTCCGGGCGATCTGGCGGGCGGCGGCCCGCTGGAACCACGTGGACTCCGGGGGGAGGAGCTGGCTCGCGCCCACGAGCCCCGCGCAGGGCGCCTCCGCAAGACACCTCACCATGGCCTCGAGCACGCCCTCGTGACCCAGCCGGACGTCGTCGTCCAGGAACACCAAGACGTCCTCGGAGGCCTGGCGGGCCCCGAGGTTCCGGGCGCGACCGCTCGGCCGGACGTCCCGCACCACGTACACCCGGGACGGGCAGGTCTGGCGGCGCAGGTCCTCAAGGAGCGGCTCGAGAGACTCCCCGCTGCGGGAGAGGGTCGGGATGACCACGCCGATCACTCCCGCACCTCGAGGGCCCGGAGGTCGACGGCCAGCTGGCGCCCCCCGGGGAGGCGCAGGAGGACGCCCTCCTCCGTCGGCTCGTAGGCCGCCTCCACGGGTCCCCGGGCTGCCAGGGCGGCCACGGAGGCGACACCCGGTCGCAGGGGGTAGCGCACCACGGAGGCAGGGCCGTTGCTGGTATGGACTTCGCGCACATCGAACGGGCCCGTAGCGTCCCCGAGGAGCCGGACCTCTCCGCCCCCGAGGAGGAAGCGGGGTCCCCGCCCCTCCGGGCGAGCGCACGTGCGCAGGTTCCCCCACGCTCCGTCCGCGGCGCCGTCCACCCGGTCCACCGCGAGGAGCCACCCCGGGCCTGCCCACCACAGGAGCGCCCGCCGCACCACCACGCCAGGGAGCGGTCGGACCCGGTAGGCCGGGGGCGCCGGAAGCCCCAAGCGGCGGGCCAGCCCCCGGGCCGCCTGGAGGGACGCGCGGAGGCGGGAGCCTGGAGCCGCGCGGCGGGAGATCCGGCTGAAGGCGGTGGCCCCGAGGCTTACGGGACGCCCCTCGCCGAGGACCGCCGTATAGCCGGGACCGTCCACCACGCGCACGCGGTCGTAGACGCGGACCGCGTAGAGGTCGCCCTCCCGCGCCACCGTGGGCATGTAGCCCACCCATCCCGGATCGGTGGGCCGGTCCCTGTCGTGGGGGGGCGGCGGGACGAGGGAGAGTCCCCCCTGCTTCCAGGACAGCACCTGCATGCCGCTGTACCGCGCGTCGGCGAACAGGTAGGAGCCTGTGTCGAGCTGACCCACCGTGCTCACGGCCCAAAAGCCCCCGCACCGCGAGCGGACCGCGATCCCGTCTGGCGCCTCCCAGCTCCACTCCCCGGAGGACGGTCCCGAGGGAGCGGGCGCCTCCGGGAGCTGGAGCAGGAGGAAGGCGCTGAACGCGGCGTAGTCGGGGACCGTGACGTAGTCGTCCCACCCCCGCCTGTGCGGCCCCCCAGGAGCCGGGTAGGGGACGAGGCCCCCGTCCGGCCGGCGGAACGAGAGGAGGAAGCCCCACAGACGGGACGCCGCCGCGCGCACCCGCTCTGAGTCGCCCTCCGGGACCACGCCCAGCCGGAGCGCTTCCTGGCACGCGTAGAGCGCCGCCGCGTAGCCGTACAGGGAGTTGCAGCTCCGCCCGAAGTAGAGGGCCTCGCCGTCGGGGCCGCAGAGGCAGGCCAGGGCGCCCACGCCGTCCCTCAGGGACCGCGCCGCCCTGTCGTCCCAGAGGTCCCGGAGAAACATGGCCAGCATCGCGCAGATCTTGGCGTGATACGTGAGCGGCGTCGCCCGGACCCCGCGGCGCGGGCGGGGCGGGTAGTCGGCGAAGAGTCCCCCGGAACCCTGGAGGGGCAGCACGTCCCCGTGGAGGCACCGCAGGGCGGCCTGGAGGTCGCGGGACCTCCCGAGGAGCAGTCCCCTCTCGAGGAGGCACACCGCGCGCATGGCGTGCCAGTTATTAGTGGCGGAGCCCTCGAGGGAGGCGAGGGGCATGTGCAGGAGGTGACGCTCGAGGCGCGCCCTGTCCGGGAGCGGACGGCCTTCCCTCTCCCACTCCCGGGCCACCTGGAGGAGCCCGAGGTCGTTGAGCTCGTGGGCTCCGCGCGCCCGGGGATCCAGCCCCAGGTAGAACCCGACGGCCCGCTCGCCGGCGTCCCGCAGGGCCGGGTCGCCGAGGAGGCAGGTCGCGGCGGCAAAGAGGCAGGGCGCGTAGTGGTGGGGCGAGAGCGGCTCCCCGGTCAGGGGATCGACGAGGTTTCCGTCGGCCCGCTGCCACCGTGCGAGCCACCGCACGGCCCCCTCGGCCAGGTGACGCGCAGTGGCAGGGGCCGTGGAGGTCACGGGCGCCATGGGAGCGGATCCCTCCGCGGCGCGACGGTGGCCGGCGGCGCAGGCCGGCAGAGTGCGGCACACACGCGGGCCACGCGGGCGGCCCGCTGTCCCCACCCGTGGCGCCTCGCGAGCCGCCGCCCCGCGAGACCGAGCCGCGCGGCCAACGGGGGGTCCTGGAGGAGACGCGCGAGGACCTCGATTGCGGCCTGATCCTCGCCGTCAGCGACCAGGTACCCGGTCACGCCGTGCCGGATCGCCTCGACCGCTCCGCCCGACCTCCCGCCCACCGCGGGCCTGCCGCAGGCAGCCGCCTCCAGGAAGACCATCCCGAACCCTTCCACGTCCCCCGATGGCGTGGTACGGTTCAGCATGACGAAGACATCACAGGCCGCGTACAGGGCCGGGAGCTCCTCGTCCGGCACCACCCCGAGGAAGCGGACCTTATCGGCCACGCCGCACTCCCGCGCGAGGGCCTCGAGCCGCGCCCGCTCCTCCGGGGTCCCGTCGCCCGCGATCCAATACACGACGGGGATCCGGGCCCCGAGGGTCCGGAGGAGGCGGATCACCGTGTCCTGGCCCTTCCGCGGGATGAGCCGGCCCACCGTGAGGAGGACCTTGCACCCGGGAGGCGCAAGCCGCTCCCGCAGGGCCCGGCCGTCCCCGGAGGAGAACCGGGCGAGGTCGACCCCGGGCCGCACCAGGTGGACCCGCTCCCGCCCAACCCCGAAGCGCGCGAGCTCTCGCATGGTGAAGTGGCTGTTGGCGAAAATGGCGCCGGCGCTGCGCAGGACCGCCGCCACGGCCCTGCGGGTCCGGGGCGCGCGGCCCAGGACCGCCAGCTCCTCCCCGTGCAGGTACACCACGTAGGGCCTCCCGGTCAGGCGGTGGAGCGCGAGTACCAGGAGCCCCACGGGGAAGAGCTGGCCGGCGTGCAGGACGTCCACGCGGCCCCAGAGCGTGAGCACGAGCCCCCACAGGAACATGGCGACCCACTCCGCCAGCAGGCGGACCTTGGGGACCGGCGGGAAGGGAGTCCGCACGATGCGGACGGGCTGCTCCCTGTCGAACCTTCGCGATCCCGGGCAGGTGCGGGCCACCACCGTCCACTCCACGGAGGGCATGTGGCGGAGGAGCTGGTGGTAGTACACCGCCGTGCCGCCCGGGTGGGGCGCGAAGTACTCGGTGAGGAGGAGCATCCGCACGGGCCTACACCCCGGCCGGGACCGTCTCCGGAACCTGGTCGAGCGAACTGCGGGCCCAGACCTCGAGGGCGAGGAGCGCGTAGAGGCGGTGCCCGTGGTCCCGGACCCCGGATTCGTGCTCCCGGAGGAGGCGCTCCACCGCCTCCGGCCGGAACCAGCCGCGGCGGCGGGCGGCGGCGTCCAGCAGGAGGTCCCGGACCGCCTCCCGGAGGGGGCCGCGGAGCCACGACCCCACGGGGATGCTGAACCCCCGCTTGCGCTTGCGGAGGAGCCGAGGCGGCAAGAGGTCCCTCACAGCGCGTCGCAGGAGGTACTTGGACGTGAACCCGTGGAGTTTCCACCCGGGGGGGAGGCTCCCCATGAACTCCACAAGCCCGTGGTCGAGGAGCGGGACCCGGGCCTCCAGCGACCACGCCATGGTCATGCGGTCGACCTTGGTGAGGCAGTCCTCGGGGCAGTAGAAGTGGGTGTCGGCGTAGAGCATCCGGTTCCGGAAGTCGGTCCGGGGAAGGGACCGGATCCACGACCTCAGGACCTCGCGACTGTCCCACCCCGCCACCTCCTGGGCCACCTCCCTCGTATAGAGCGCCTCCCGGGCCCCCCGGTCGAAGAGGGTCATCCGGCGCAGGTACCCGTCCTCGGGGCTGCGCACGGCGTCCTCCAGGAACGCCCGCACCCTCTCGCGCCGCTCCCGGGGCCAGGGCCCGAGAGGAGCGAGGGCCGGGAGGACCGACCGGAGGGGACCGGGGAGCACGCGGAGGGCCTCTGTCATCTGGTGGCGGCGCTGCCACTCGTAGCCGCCGAACACCTCGTCCCCCCCGTCGCCCGTGAGGACCACCGTCACCTCGGCGCGGGCCGCTTCGCTCACGAGGTAGGTGGGGAGGGCCGACGAATCCCCGAAGGGCTCGTCGAAGTGGCGGAGGAGCTCCGGGAGGCGTCCGACCGCCCGGGGCTCCACGAGGACCTCGTGGTGGTCGGTCCCGTACAGGGCGGCCACGACCCGCGCGTCGGGGAGCTCGTTGGCGTCCCCCTCGCGGAACCCGATGGAGAAGGTCCGGACAGGGTGGGGACTCACGCGGCTCATGAGGGCCACGACCGTGCTGCTGTCGAGCCCCCCGCTGAGGAACGCCCCCACCGGCACGTCGCTCACGAGGTGGGCCCGCACGGTGTCCTCGAGCCTGCGGCGGAGCGCGCGTGAGGCCTCCTCGAGGCTCATCCCGGAACGGTCCGCGAGGACGACGTCCCAGTAGCGCCGCACGCGCACCCCGCCCTCCTCGGCCACGAGCACGTGGGCCGGGGGCAGCTTGTGGACGCCGTCGAAGATGGTGGCTGGGGAGGGTACGTACCCGAACGTGAGGTAGAGGTCCAGGCTCCGGAGGCTCGGCCAGCGCGGGCCGGGGAGGTGGAGCAGGGCCTTCAGCTCCGAGGCGAAGGCGACGCGCGCGCCGTCGCACCGGTAGTAGAGCGGCTTGACGCCGAGCCGGTCGCGGGCCAGGAGCAGGCGGGTCCTCCGGGCGTCCCAGAGGGCGAAGGCGAACATCCCGCGGAACCGGGCGACGCACTCCTCCCCATCCTCCTCGTAGGCGTGCACGATCACCTCGGTGTCGGACCGCGCCCGGAACCGGTGGCCTCGCCGGATGAGGTCCTCCCGGAGTTCCCGGAAGTTGTAGATCTCGCCGTTATAGACGACCCACACCGACCCGTCCTCGTTCCCCATGGGCTGCCCGCCGCCTGAGGGGTCGATGACCCGGAGCCGCCGCATGGCCAGGCCCACGTGGGGGGCCCGGTAGGTCCCCTCCTCGTCGGGGCCGCGGTGCCGCAGGGCGGCGTTCATGGCCGAGAGCACCCGGGGGTCGACCGCCTCGGGCCTGTGGAAATCGACGACGCCGCAGATCCCGCACACGGCCGGCTCACACGACGCAGAGGAGGCGCTGGCGTACGGCCTCGGCCACGCAGCCCGCCGTGAAGACCGGAAACTCCACCACGTGCGCGGCGGTCACCGCCCCGACCTCCCACCACCGCAGGGGGACTCCCCGGCGCCGGGCCACGGCGCGGAGGCGAAGGGCGATGCGCACAAGGTACGCGCCGGCGGCGACCCACAGCCACGGCTGCCGCAGGGCGGCGAGCGCCAGGGCGCAGAGGACCCGGTCGGGCGTCCCCACGTTGATCCAACAAGGGGCCACGGCCCGGGGGAGCCTCACGGCGCGGCCTCCGGGGAGGGTCACCCACGCGCCGTGGGCGTAGTGCTTGCGGAAGAGGGGAGGCACCCCTCTCCCGTACTGGTACAGCCTCCGCAGCACCTTCCTGAAGGAGTCCCGGTGCACGTGGGCGACCAGGGCCTCGGGGACGTACGCGATCCGGTAGCCCCCGCGGAGGAGGCGGCAGCACAGGTCGACGTCGTGGCCCGTCTTCATGGTCACGTCGAAGGGACCGAGGGAGAGGAGCACCTGGCGCCGCACGGCGAAGTTGGCCGTGTAGAAGGTGACCGGAGGAAAGCGGAGGCCCTCCACCACCTCTGCCCGGCCGCCGGTCGGGAACGCCGTGACGGACACGCACTTCTCCGCGAGCGACCGGGGCCGGTCCCCGGTGACCTCCCCCGTGACGGCCGCAAGGCCAGCCTCCCCGAGCGGCTCGAGGAGCCGCTCGAGCCACGTGGGCTCGGGCACGCAGTCGGCGTCGGTGAAGGCGATGACCTCGCCCCGGGCCTCGGCCACGCCGCGGTTCCGCGCGTGCGCCTCGCCGCAGGACGGCTCCTCCACCACCCTCAGGTGAGGGAGACGGTCCCGGAACGCCCGGGCGACGGCGCCGGTCCCGTCGGAGGAGGCGTTGTCCACCACCACGATCTCCCGAGGCCGCCGGGTCTGGCGGGCCAGGGCCTCCAGGCACCGACCCAGGGTCGCCCGGGCGTTGTAGGCGGGGATGACCACGGACACGGGGCCTCCCGCCTCCCGGGGCCCCCCGGAGGACGAATCGCTCCACGTCTCCATGGGACGTCTCACCTCCCCAGCGCCGCGGCCGCGAGGGCGATCCGGTCCCGGTACCAGGCCACCGTGCGCCGGAGCCCCTCGTCCACGGGCGTCCGCGGGACGTAGCCGAAGTGCTGGGCGGCCCCCAGGGGGTCGCCGACGGTCCGGGAGCGCGGCGGCTCGCCGCGCCGCATGGGGAGGTGCACGATGGGGACCCGGGGATTGGCGAGGCGGCGGATGCGCTCGGCCACCTCGTTGACGGTGAGGGCACGTCCCGTGGCCGCCTCCACCTGCCCCCGGATCGGCTCCGGGACCAGGGCGGCCCGGACGAGGAGCTCCGCCACGTCCTCCACGTACACCAGGTCCACCTGCTGTTCGCCGTCGCCGTACACGGGTAACGGCTCCCCCCGGAGCGCGGCGCAGACCAGGGTCGGGACCAGCTTACGCGTGTGGTCGGCCTTCTGCCGCGGCCCGTAGCCGTTCATGGCCCGGATGACGGTCACGGGCATGCCGAACTCGCGGGCGTACATCAGGCCGAACCGGACCGCAGCCTGCTTGGTGATGGTGTAGGGATTGTCCCAGTCGTTCCCGACGTTGATGAGGACCGCCCGGCACCCGTGCCGCCGGGCGGACTCCAGCACGTGGAGCGTGCCGAGCAGGTTGGTCTCCACGGTCTCCCTCGGGCAGTCCACTGTGAGGTCGGTGCCCAGGATGCCCGCGAGGTGGACCACGGCGTGGCAGCCGGCCACCGCCCTCTCGACAACCGCCGGGTCCCGCACGTCCCCCTGCCGGTAGGGGGGAGCCACCTCCAGGTCCCGGGGAGGGACCAGATCCAGGACGACGGGGGTGGCGCCTCGCGACGCCAGCTTCTCCACGACGAACCCGCCGATGAATCCCGACCCGCCTGTCACGAGCACACGCATGGATGGCTCACCCTCCTGTCCCACAGATGGCGACTACACGCAGAGCACCCTGTGCCGCGGCGAGGCCGCCAGGCTTCCCGCGTTCACCGCCCCGAACTCCAAGAGGTGGAGGCCCGTCCACGCCGCAAGCTCCCACGGGGACCGCGGCAGGACCCCCCTCCGGCGCGCCGCCCGGAGGACGTGCGCGCCCGTGCGGATCCAGTAGGCCCCCAGGACCCCGAGCCACCAGGGGCTCCACAGGCTGAGCCCCAGGAGGGCCAGCGACACCTTGTCGGGCGAGGAGAGGTTCACACAGGCCGTGACCCCCCCGCGCCACTCCACGACGCGGGCGCCCACGAGCAGGTACGCCGTGCCGGCGCAGTTCTTGCGCAGCATCTTGGGGCGTGCGTGGCCGTACTCGAAGAGCCTCCGGAGCATGGCCCCCACCTGCCGGCGGTGCCGGTGCCCCACGCGCGCCTCGGGCGTGTAGGCGATCCGCCACCCCGCCCGCAGGATCCGGCAGCAGAGGTCGTGGTCGTCGGCCGGGGGCATAGCCTCGTCGAAGCCCCCGAGCGCGTGCAGGACCTCGGCCCGCGCGGAGAAGTTGGCCGTGTAGAAGACCACCGTGGGGAAGCGGAACTCGGAGAGGACCCCGGGCACATCGGGCGTCGGGAACCCCGCCACCGAAAGGTAGCGCTCGGTGACGGTGCGGGGGGCGTGACCCGCCACATACCCGGCCACCGCTCCCACCCTCTCCCCGTAGGCCCCGAGGAGGCGCTCGAGCCACGCGGGCTCGGGCACGCAGTCGGCGTCGGTGAAGGCCACGACCCCGGCCCGGACGTGGGAGAGCGCCGCGTTCCGCGCGGCCGCCTGCCCCGGCGTCAGCTCCCGCAGGGGGCGGAGGCGCGGGTCCCGGAGGGCCTCCTCCCGGAGCCACTCCCAGGTGCCGTCGGCCGACCCGTTGTCGACCACGTAGACGGCGTCGGGCGCGCGGGTCTGGCATCGGAGGGCCGCAAGACACGCGGGGAGCAGGTGGCGCGCGTTGTAGGCGGGGATCACGACAGCAACAGGCCCCCGCTCGGGCTGCGTCTCCCGCGCTCCCGCTCTCACCCGTCCCACCCCCCGTCCCCCTCGGGCCTCAGCACGCCCTGGATCCAGCCGGCGGCGAAGGCCGCGGTGCGCGCCGCCTGCAGGAAGGGAAACAGGGGCGACCCGGCCCCGCGGGCCCGGCGCCGCCCGCCGGTCATCCGCCACAGCGCCCGCGCGGGGGCCACCGCGCACCCGGCGGCCACCATCCACGCCTTGTGCTCCAGCTCGTACAGGAGGCTCGCGCGGTGCCCGTACTTGCGGTGGACGGCCGCGCCGCCGGCGCCCCACCGGTGCGCCTGCCGGAGCATCTCGGCGAGCGTCCTCGGGTGGTCGTGGAAGACCACGGCCGAGGGGCGCCAGGCGACGAGGAACCGCCCGTCGCGCATGACGCGCCACGTCATTTCCATGTCCGTCGCACTCCTCAGGCGCTCGTCGAAGAGCCCCACGAGGTCGAACACCCGCCGCCTGTAGGCCACGTTGGCCGTGATGGCGACGGGGCCCCCGGGGGTAGCGGCGAGCGCGTCGGCCCTCATGAAGCGGCCCTCCTCCACGAAGCGGGCCACGGGAGTGTCCAGCCGGAGCCCCAGCACGTCGCCCGCCACGACGCCCACCCGCGGGTCATCAAAGCCCGCGGTGAGCTCCCGGAGCCACGCCGGGTGGGGGACGCAGTCGGCGTCGGTGAAGGCCACGATCTCGCCCCGGGTGCGGCGGATCCCCTCGTTCCGGGCCCTCGCCACCCCCCGGCGCGGCCCGCGCAGGACCCCGACCCCGCAGGACTCCGCGACCCGGGCGGTCTCGTCCCCGGACCCGTCGTCCACCACGAGGATCTCCACGAGCTCCGGGGGGTAGTCCTGGGCCCGCAGGCCCCGAAGGCACCGGCCGATGCTGGAAGCCTCGTTTCGGGCGGGAACCACGACGGACACCGCAGGATGCCTATCCACCCTGGGCTCCCTCCTCCAGCCGCCGCAGCCCCAGGAGCGCCCGCGATTCGGGCGGCCACAGGCCGAGGGCCCCCGTGGCGACGGCGTAGGCCACGACGCCCGCCGCCAGGGACACCCAGAAGCCGAGGGACGCGGCCAGCACCACCCCGAGCGCCATGCCGGCCGTCGCCAGCGACACGCGCGCCACGAATCCCAGGTGGAGCGACAGCGCAAGCCGCCGGCGGACCACGAGGTAGCTGACCGCCACCGTCATGGCCTCGGTGGCGAGCGTGGCCCAGGCCGCCCCCACGATCCCGGCCCGCGGGATCCACCACAGGTTCAGGAGGATGTTGGCGGACGCGCCCGCCACCATGAGGAGGAGGAACGCCGCCTGCTGGCCGCCCGCCACCAGGAGGTAGCGGCACGTCTTGGTGACGTACATGAGGGCCGCGGCCCAGATCAGGATGCGGAGGGGGACGGCGGCTGCCTCGAACCCCGGGCCGTAGACCACGGCCACGACGCGGGGAGCCAGGAGCGTCGTCCCCACGGCCAGGGGCAGCGCTGCCAGCATCAGGTAGTCGAAGGACTTCTGGAAGACCGCCTGGGCCGTCTGCCGGTCCTCGGCGATCCGCGCCATGAGCGGGAAGAGGACGAAGTTCACGATGCCGGGGACGGCGACCACCAGGTTCACGAACTTGTAGGCGGCGTTGTACAGCCCCACGGCCTCGTACCCGCGGAGCCAGGAGAGGAGGATCCCGTCCACCCGGGCGTAGACGAGGACGACGATGGACGCCGCGCCCACGGGCGCCGCCTGCAGCAGGAGGTCCTTCGCCACCGCGAGGTCGGGCCGCCACCTCACGCGCAGGCGTCCCCCCACGAGCCACCAGGTGAGGAGCAGGGGCACCGCGTGCCCCACCACGGTGGTCCCCACGAGGACGAGGAAGCCCGCGCCGAGCAGGGCGGCCCCCACGAGGAGGACGAGCTCCGCGAACCGCGAGGCCACCACGATGGCTTCCTGCACCGGGTGCTCCAGGCGGGCTTGGAGCACCGACCACAGCGGGACGTAGAACACCGACAGGAGCAGCGGGGTCGCCCCCAGCACCGTCGCCCATGCGACCTGCCGGTTCCGCTCCCCGGCAAACACCGTGGCGACGCACAGGGCCACGGCGAGGCAGGCGAGGGCGAGCCGCACCCAGACCGCGCTCCCCACGAGGACGTCCGCCCTCCGCCTGCCGCGGCTCAGCTCCCGCGTGAGGATGTCGTCCACGCCGAACTGGGCGACCCCCTGGAACAGGGCCACGTAGAGGAAGACCACCGAGTACTTCCCGTAGTCGACCACGCCCAGGTGGCGGGCGAGGACCATGGAGGAGGCGGTGGCCACGGCGGCCTCGGCGGCGTTGCCCGCGAGGAGGAGGCCGATGTTGAGGGCGACCCTCCGGGCGAGCGCGCCCGGAGCGCGGCCGGGGACCCGGACGGCGGGGGTCACACGCGCTCCTCCGGGGACGTGTCGGGCCCCTCCCGGCTCCCGAGGCCCGCCACGAGGCCCGCGGCGAACCAGAAGATCTCCGCGGACCGGATGGCGGTGAGGGTCGTCCCGCTCAGGCTCTGGACCAGGAGCGCCACGTACCCCGCGAGGAACCCCCAAGCCACGGCCCTCGCCCACAGCTGCGGTGCCCGGTGGGCGACCCTCGAGGCCGTCCTCCAGATCCCCCAGAGGACCGCCGCGTACAGGGCGAGACCCAGGATCCCCCCGTAGTAGGCCTCCTTGAGGAACTCGTTGTCGATCCACCCGAGCGGGAGGGCCCCCATCCCGTACCCCAGGAGGGGGTGGGAGAGGATCTGGTGCCCCACCACGCTCCACGCTCCGAGGCGGGCGGACCAGGACTGGTAGGTCTGCTCCGGAGCGCCCACGACCACGGCGATGGAGGAGATCCGGCTCCGGATCTCGAGCGGTAGGAGGACCGAGGAGAAGACGACGAGGACCGCGAGGACCAGCAGGACCCCGCGGCTCCTCCGGAGCCCGAGGAACAGGAGCCCGGCCGCCAGGGCGACGTAGGCGCCCCGCGAGTAGGTGTAGAGGAGCGGGACTGCGGCCGCGAGGGCCAGGGCGCAAAGGGCGAGCCTCTGCCACCACGCCCGCAGGGTCACCGCCATCCCCGCGGCCATCATGAGGAGGAACACCAGGACCGCCGCGAAGGTGGCCCGCTCGTTTGCGCGCACGCCCGACACGATGTACTGGGGGCCGAAAGCCGCGTGCTGGTAGAGCCCGACGGCGGCTGTGACGGCGAACCCCCAAAGGAGCGCCCCCGCAAGCCGCCGGCCCCACGGGAGGCTCCTGGCGGCCTGCACCGCGAGGAAGAAGATCAGCAGGTACTCGACCCGGGACAGCAGGAAGACGGCCCCCAGCGACAGGGGGTGGATGGTCCCGCGGAGGACCCCCAGGGAGGTGGAGACGAGCCCGGCCACCAGCAGGACCATCACGAGGCCGTTGACGGGGGTGCGGACGAGCGGCTCCCCGACCGCCACCCGGCGCAGCATCCACCCCGCGAGCACGACCGGGAGCAGGAGGTCCGTGATCCGGAGGTGGACGAGGCTCCCCCCGCCGAGGTCGGGCGAGAGGAGGATGGCGAAGGGGAGGGCCAGCACCCCTACGCGGTAGTCCGCCAGGACCACCCCGAGGAAGAGCGCGAGCCCCACCCCGGCCACCGCGAGCGCCATCGAGAGGCCCGCGGTGGCGAGGCTGAGGACGGACGCCCCCGCGACCCCCGCGCCCACGAGGAGCGCCGCCCCCCAGGCTCTCTCCGCCCTCGGGCCGACCCGGGCTGCCTCCACGGCCATGACACCTCTCCTCTCCTCGCGCGTGTCGTGCGGCTAGAGCCTGACCACCTTGCTCGTCGCCACCTTCCCGAGGGCGTTGCGGGCGTCCACCACCAGCTGCGCGTGGCGGAGGACCCACTGGTAGTCCAGGCACCGGTGGGGGGTGGCGATGAGGACGCAGTCCGCCGACCCCACGACCTCCTCGGTGAGCGGCACCGACCGCAGCCGCCTCCCCGGGTTGGGGAGGACCACCTGGTCCACGTAGGGGTCGTGGAAGGAGACCTCGGCGCCGCGTTTGTGCAGGAGGGCCATGACCTTGAGGGCCGGGGACTCCCGCGTATCGGGCACGTCGGGTTTGTAGGTGGCGCCCAGGACCAGGACGGATGCGCCCTGGATGCTCTTGCCGAAGCGGCTGAGCGCGGCCATGGTCTTGGAACAGGTGTAGTAGGGCATGCTGTCGTTGACCTGGGCCGCCACCTCGATGAAGCGGACGTGGAAGTCGTACTCCTTGGCCTTGGCCGCGAGGTAGTAGGGGTCCACGGGGATGCAGTGTCCCCCCACCCCTGGGCCGGGGTAGAAGGGCATGAAGCCGTAGGGCTTCGTCGCCGCCGCCTCGATGATCTCCCAGACGTCGAGCTCCATGCGGTCGCACAGCAGCATGAGCTCGTTCACGAGCGCGATGTTCACGTTCCGGAAGACGTTCTCGTAGCACTTGACCATCTCGGCCACCGTGGGGGACGAGACCGGCACCACCCGCCGGACGACGTGCTCGTAGAGGCGGTAGGCCAGCTGCGTGCAGCGCGGCGTGTGCCCCCCGACCACCTTGGGGATCTCCCGGAACCGGGCCGGGTTCCCGGGGTCGAGGCGTTCGGGGGCGAAGGCCAGGAAGACGTCCTCGCCCACCGTCCACCCCGCCGCCTCGAGGCGGGGGCGCACCACTTCCTCCGTGGTGCCCGGGTAGGTGGTGCTCTCGAGGATCACCATCTGGCCCCGCCGCAGGGTCCGGGCGATGCTGTCCACCGCCCGGTCCACGTAGGAGAGGTCGGGCTCCTTGGTGCGCGTCAGGGGAGTCGGGACGCAGATGATGAGCACGTCGCACTCCTGCATCCGGGCCTCGTCCACCGTGGCCGCAAGCCTGCCCTGCTGGACCAGGGGGCCCAGCAGGGCGTCGGGCACGTCGCACACGTGGGACCGCCCCGCGTTCACCGCGGCGGCCCGGGCCGCGTCCACCTCGAACCCCGTCACCCGGAACCCCGCCTCGGCGAACTCCACCGCCGTGGGGAGGCCGACGTAGCCGAGGCCCACGATCCCCACCTGCGCCGCGCGCGACTCGATGAGAGCCGACAGCCGGTCGGCGGGCTCGATGGGCGTCTGGACGACCTCGCGCATCGGGGTCACCTCGCTTTTAGATCCGGACCACTGTCGACACATGGGAGGTCAGGAGGGTCCGCGCCCAGTGCCACCAGGGCGCGTCCAGGTACCACCCGGCCGCCATCCCCACGGAGAGGACGAGCAGCAGGACCAGGGCCCCTCCCGCCACCTGCGCGGCCAGCGGGGACCGCCCCATGTACCGGGCGTAGAGCGCATAGGTCTCGTCGTCGGGGGACGAGACGCGGTTCACCACGATGCCGAGGAGGCGGGCCCGGGCCCGGACCAGCTGGTCCCGGACGCGGACGCCGTCGGCGCCGATGGCCTGGCCGGCGGCCACGACCAAGACGGTCCCGTCTACGTGGGGGGCGATGGCCAGCGCCTCGGGGAAGGGCGCGGCCGCCGGCGCGTCCAGGACGATGATGTCGCAGCGCTCCTTGAGGGCGTCGAGGATGCCGGGCAGGCGCGCGTGGAGGCGCCCCGAGGGATCGTCGGGGGCCGGGCCGGCCGGGAGCACCCACAGGCCGGGGACGTCCCCCTCCTGGAGGGATCCGGCGACGTCCGCCTCACCTCCCAGGACCTGGGAGAAGGTCCCGAGCCCGGCCGCCGGCGGGACGCTGGGGTGGCGGAAGTTGGCGTCCACCAGCACGGTCCGCATCCCCGCCCGCGCGTAGGCCGCGGCCAGGTTCCGGGCTACCGTGGAGGTCCCGCTCCCGGGACGCACGCCCGTGACGAGGAGCGTCCGCACCCCGGGCGTCTCGTTGACCAGGTTGTTGCGGAGCGCCGCGTAGGCATCGGCCACCGGGGGATTGTGGGCGGGGATGGTCCCCGCGGCGGGGATCCCGAGGACCCGTTCGGCGTCCTTGGTGGTACGGATCGTCGCATCCACGTAGTCGGTGAAGAAGGCCGCGGCCAGCCCGAGGGCCGCCCCGAGGAGGAGGCCGATGAGGAGCCGGGACGTGCGCTCGGAGGGGATCGCCGCGCCGGACGCCGTGGCCGGGTCCAGCAGGTGCGGGCCCGCGGTGCTGAGCACCTCCTGCTCCTTGAGCTGCGCGTCCAGGAACCTGTCCTGGAGGGCTGTGACGATGCGTTCCGCCGAGGCCGCCTCCTGGGTCAGCCGGGCGAGCTCGGCCTCGTTGCGGGAGAGGACCGGGAGCCGTCCCCGCATGTCCCTGAGGGCCGCCGAAGCCCCCTCGATCCGGGCGTTGGCGGAGGCCAGCTGCACCAACAGGTCGATCCGGTTCCCCAGGAGCTTCTCGTAGAGGGGGTTGGCCCCGATGGTCTCCGACGTCAGCACCTTGTGGAGCTCGGTGGCCAGCATCCTCTCCAGGAGGGCGATCCGGGTGCGGAGGGCGATGACGTTGGGGTGCTGCTCGGTGTGGACGGCCAGCTCCTCATTGAGGGCGATCTGGAGGCCGATGAGCTCGCTCTGGATCTTCTGCGCGGCGGGGTTCTCCTGGATCACGCGCTCCGTGCGCGTCCGCTGCTCCTGGCTCAAGAGGCTGTCCGTGGCCGCGAGCCGGGCCTGCACGTCCGCCCGTTCGGCGATCGCGGCGTCCCGGGCCGACTCCAGGGCCATGGTGCGGTCGAGGGCCGCCGCCACCGTGGGCGACACAGACGCGCCGCTCCGGGCGCGGAAGGAGGCGAGACGCGCCTGGGCCTCCTGGAGGCGGGTCTGCGCCTGGGCGAGCTGGGCCTGGATGAAGGCCCGCTGGCGCGAGGTCCCCTCACGGATCAGCCGGTCGTAGACCTGGATCCCCGCCTGGACGAACGCGGTGGCCGCGCGCTCCGCTCCCTCCGGGGTGGTCCCCAGGGCCATCACGCGCACCACCCCCGCCTCGCGGTCCTCCCGGACGACGAAGCGCCCCTCAAGGGCCCGCGGGCTCACGTGGAGCTGCTCCGCCGTGGCGGCGAGCACCGTGCGGCTGTTCAACACAGAGACGAGGGGCGCGGTCGAGTCCGCCTTGATGGACGCGGTCGCCGCGTACCCCGCGGGAAGCGGCTGGTAGGCGTACAGGACCGTCCCCAGCGTCACGAGGGCCACGACCAGGAACACCCACCTCCGCCGGCGCACCACCCGGTAGTACTGCCAGAACTCCATGGCCTCCACCCCTTTCGTCGAATCCTCAGCGTCCTAGAAGTGGACGATCCCCACCAGGATCCCCAGGAACTCGAGCACGTGGCCCCAGTCCGGCGTGCGCGTCTCGGGGACATACACCACGTCCCCCGGACGGAGGACCGGGTCCTGGCTCGCGTCGCCGGACCGGAAGAACCGGCTGAGGTCGTAGGTCTGCACCCGGGCACGCTGCAGCGGGTCCTGGCGGACCACGCCGACGGCCTCCAGGGCTGCCCGGCGGTCGGGTCCGCCCGCCAGGCTCAACGCCTCGTGGAGCCGCGAGCCCGGCGGGATGTCGTAGGACCCGGGCCGGCTCACGAGCCCCAGGACGTACACGTGCTGGGAGGGCGCCTGGGGGATCACGATCACGTCGCCGCCCTCAAGCGCCGGGGCCGCCTGCGCGTCCCCGCGGACGAGCACGGTCTCCAGGTCCACGGGGATGGTGTCCTGTCCTCCCTGGCGGATGAGCGTGGCCTTCTGGAGGTCCGCGCCGGGGGTGACTCCCCCCGCGGACGCGAGGGCCTGGACGACGGTCCAGCCCCGCTGGATCTCATAGGCGCCCGGATGCGCGACCTGGCCCAGGAGGTAGACGAAGGGCCGGGCCCGGGCGTCGCGCACGATGACGGTGACGCGGGGCATCCGGATGTACCGGCGGAGACCCCACGCGATCTGGCGGGCCAGATCGTCCGGCGCCAGCCCCGCCGCGGTCATCTCCCCCAGCATGGGATAGGAGATCCGCCCGTCGGGCTGCACCGTGAGGGTCATGCTGAGAGTGGGCTCACCCAGCACCGTGACGTCGATGACGTCCCCCGGCCCCAGGACGTACGGGGGAGCCGCCTGCCCCGCGGCCGACCACGCCACCACCAACGCCAGCCCAAGCGCCCACCACATGGTGCGCCGTTTCATGGTCTTCCCTCCCTCTCTCTCACCACGTCTCCACACGAGGCGAGTACGCAGTATTCCAACGACTGGCTCTCCACCGGGTCGTAGGCGATGTAGATGCCCACGACCTTCCACAGCCGCTCGTCGTACCACACGCGGTCCCCCACGACGAGGGGGTCAAACCCTCCGCTCCCCCCCACCTTCTGGCAGTCTCTTGCCCTCACGCTGATCTGATCCATGGGCCCCCGCTCTGAAGGCACGAGGCCCCCCACACCCTCGTGGGAGGCCTCCCGCGTCTTTTTCGGGTCAGCCGTGTCCGGGGCGGCTAGTCGAAGCGGACTCTTTCCGTCTTCTCCACCTGGACGACGCGCCCGTCCTGGACCTTGATCAGGATATGACCGAACTGCATGCTCTCCGCCGCCTCCCTCACTCGCCGGAGGAGCTGCTCGTGGTCCGATCGCCCGTGCGACCCGTCCCTGGAGGTGACCTCTCTACTGGACACCGATCCACCCCCGATCGTCGATGCTCTATTCCTATCACGTCTCGATCCCGCCGGAAGCGATCGAACGCCCCAAAGCGCCCTGTCGACAGGACATGCCGCCATGGACCGTCAGGGCTCCCTCCCCGCCGTCTCGGAGGGTGCGGCCCCCGCCCGAAGAGGCAGGGGGGCGTAGCCACTCGGCCACCGGAGCGGTCTCCGGGGGCAGGACCACGGACCGGAATGCGCGGCGTGCCTCTAGGGGGTTCCCGGAGGATCAGGAGCGGAGGTCAGCGGAGGTACCCTTTCTGGGCCGCGTAGGAGGCGGCCTCCGTGCGGTCCCGGACGTCGATTTTGCGGAAGATGTTGCGGAGGCGGCTCTTGACGGTGCTCTCGGAGATGAAGAGCTTCTTGGCGATCTCCTTGTTGGTGGCCCCCCGCGCGACCTCGGCCAGAATCTCCGCCTCCCGCTCGGTCAGGCCATCCCCGAAGAAGATCTTCCTCTCGGCATCCTGGGAGATGAAGGACAGCCTGTTGAGCATGCGGCGGGCGATCGTCGGGTGGATCATGGTCTGGCCCCGCATCAGGGCGTGGACGGCCCGGAGGAAATTCTCCGGGGTGATGTCCTTGAGGATGTACCCCGTGGCGCCCGCCCGGATGGCCTCGAACACCGTGTCGTCGCGGTCGTCGGAGGTGAGAACGAGCACCTCCACGTGGGGGTGGTCCCGTTTGAGGGTGCGGCAGACGTCGATCCCGCTCATGCCGGGCAGGTGGACCTCCGTGATGACCAGGTGAGGGGACTCCGCGCGGCACAGTTCCAGGGCGGCCATGCCGGAATCGCACAGCCCTGTCACGACGATGCGCGGGTCGGACCGGAGGACCACGTCGAGCCCCACCCTCACGATGGGGTGGGGGTCGATGACGAGGACACGCGTTGGCTGTGACCCGCTCATGCTTTCCCCCCTCCCGGCCAGACCGCCCTCCGGACGACGGGCGTCCGGCAACCCCACGGCTGTAACCCCATGTTACGCACGTCCTGGGTACACTGGACTACCACTCCGGAGGAATCTCCGGATCCACCGGAGTACGCAAGCGGAATACTCCTGGCCTCAATCCCGGGGTGACCTTCCTCCGGGGCGCGTGTCCTCCTATTAGTATGCCCACCCTACCAGGCTTTCCAGCCTTCCGTGCGGATGTCCGCGCGGGAAACCGGGGAAGGGGTCACCTCAGGCCTCGTGCGGGTGCCTCACGAAGGGGGTCCCCGGGGCTTCACGCGCGCCGGAGACCCCGGAGGGACCGGTAGGGCAAACACGCCAACGTCAGCCTGCGCCGTGAGGGGGACCTGCAGGATCTCCAAGTGGCTCCGGCGCGAGCTCCGGGGGAACAGCCCACCGGAGCGTCCACCGCCCCGTGCGGTCGTCCCGCTCGAGGCCGACAATGCCCCCCATCGCGAAGGCGACCGCCTCTCCCTCGGCACTGCCGCACAGGAGCAGGCTTGCCAGCCGGCGGAGGTGAGGGAGGTGGCCCACCACCAGGAGGTCCTCCTCTGCGGCGCGCACCCGGTCCGCCCACACCCGAGGGTCGTCCTGGGGAGCGAGTCCGTCACGCTCCTCGACCGGGACCCCGGGAAGGAGGCTCGCCCACACCTGGGCCGTCTGGGCGGCGCGCAGCTTCCCGCTGTGGACGATCCGCCCGACCCGGACTCCTGTCCTGCCGACGACGAGCCGCGCCACGCGCTCGGCGTCCCGCCGGCCCGCCTCCGTGAGCGGCCGCCGCGGGTCCTCGGACTCCGGGACGGCCTCTCCGTGCTGGACGAGATACAGGCGCATCCTGATCCCTCCTCCAGTACAATTGAGCGTGGATGGCTGAGGTCCTCGTCCTGACAGGCCGCCCGGGCGTGGGGAAGACCACGCTCATCCGCCGCCTCGCGGACGCGCTCGGATCCCGCGCCGGAGGCTTCTACACGGAGGAGATCCGCCAGGGAGGGCGGCGGGTGGGATTCCGCCTGGTGACCCTGGACGGGGAGCAGGCCGTCCTCGCCCACGTCGGATGGAGGGACCGCCCCCACCGCGTCGGCCGGTACGGCGTGGACATCGCGGTCGTGGACCGCATGGGGACCGGGGCGATCCAGCGCGCGGTCGCCTCGGGTCGGGTCGTGCTGGTGGACGAAGTCGGGAAGATGGAACTCCTCAGCACCCGGTTTCGGGAGGCGGTCGAGGACGCACTCCGGGGCCCGTCCCCGATCGTGGCGACGCTCCTGGCCTCCCCGCACCCCTGGGCGGACGCGCTCCGGAGGCGGCCCGGCGTCACGGAGCTCGTCCTCACCCCGGCGAACCGGGACCAGGTCCTCGCGGACGCCCGGGCGTGGATCGCCCGGCGCTTGGCGGGAGATCCGCCGCTACGGAAGACCGACCCCTCGTAGCTACGGAGCCCGAGGACTACCGCAGAACACCCCCTGGGGTCCCCGGGTCGCGGTCGGGGGTCCAGAGCCCCCGCCCGGCAGGCTCCACAGGACGCGTGCTCTCTCGCCGAGAGGGTGCTGTGCGGTCACTGGACCACCCCGTCTACGCTCGCACAAGGCTCTCTGCGATGAAGGAGTCGCGCTCGCGCCCGTCGCGATCGTGCGACAGGGGACTGTGGGTGACAAACGCCGGCGCGCGAGCGATGCTGTTTAGTACCGACAGGGTAGCGTCCAGGTCGTCGTCGGCTATGTCTTCCACGCCTTCGCTGTCTCGGTGAAGCACGAGGTGTCGCTTGTTGCGAATGGCGGTAAGCCGTCTCTCAGCGTCCGGAGACAGCTCATAGTGCGGGAGGCCGGGCATCTTCCCTTCGAGCTCCGCGAGGGTCTTGTTGATCTGGTCCGGGGTCGCCGTGGACCAACGCCGCCCGTCGGCGTCCTCGCCCGGCGCTCACCCGCTCTCCTCGCGCCAGCGCCCGAGAAAAGCGTCAAGCATCGCGGCATAGGCAAGCGCCATCTCCCGGAGCGTGCGCACCACGCGGGAATTCCACTCCCGGTGTTGCTCGAGCAGTTCCAGGTGGGAGGCCCTGGATGCGGGGCCCCCACCCAGGGCCCTCCCCTCACGCTCTTCTGAGACCAGAGACGCGCGCTCGGCACGAAGCGACTCTTCGGCCTGCTGGACGCGTTCTGCAAGGGGGCGCTCCAGCCCGTCACGTACCGTGAGCAACCGCGCATGTTTCTGGGAGAAGACCCGGTAGGCTTCGCCGAGGCCGGAGTAATCGAAGTCGAGGTCCGGCATATTTCCCTCCGCTGTACAGACGCCGCTTTGCCCGGCGTCCGTCTCACGTCAGTTTCCCCGTCGATCCCCGGCCTGTGTTGGGTCCACGCAGGGTGGGACGGGGCGTCTTCCACCAGCTCTCGATGGGACCTCCCCTTCCCCATCCGCGCCGGTAAGACGCGCACGGCTGGATGGTCCCACCGCCGGGGACACGGGCGGGGTCCCTACCCCACCACGTCGCGGAACACCCGGAGGAAGTTCAGGCCGAGGAGCTTCCGCAACTCCTCCTCGGTGAAGCCGTGCTGGGCCAGCGTCACCGTGAGGTGAGGCCAATCCCGGAAGTCCTGGAAGCCGTTCATGCGGTAGTCCGGCGTGAGGCGGTGCTCGACATCGCGGAACCCGTCCCACGGGAAGGCCCCCGGGCGGCGCCTCGGCATGTCCTCGGGGTACGGGATCAGCGACTCCGTCCCGGGCCCGGGTCCGGCCTTGTCGGTGCCGATCCCCACGTGATCGATGCCGCACACGCGGACGAGGTGCTCGACATGGGCGGCGAAGTCCTCCAGCGTCGCCTCGGTCCTGTCGGAGAGGAACCCCGGGATCACCACCACGCCGAAGTAGCCGCCCCGGTCCGCGATCGCCCGGGCGAGCTCGTCGCTCTTCCCGCGGTCGTGGTAGCAGACCGCCTTGCTGGACGAGTGCGACACGACGATCGGGGCCGAGGAGACCTGGAGGGCGTCCCACCCCACCTGCTCGCTACAGTGACTCACGTCCACGAGGGTACGGCACGCGTTCAGCCGACGCACGACCTCCCGGCCGAAGTGGGACACGCCCCCTTGGTACGCCTCGGTGCACCCGTCGCCCACGAGGTTGCGGAGGTTGTAGGTCAGCTGGACCATGCGGACGCCCAGGTGGTGGAAGTGGTCGATCCGATCCAGCTGGTCCCCGTAGGGGGTCGTGTTCTGGAAGTCGAGGATCAGCCCGTGCTTCCCGGCCGCGTGGGCTCGCTCGATGTCGGCTGCGGACCGACAGAGGAGGAGCTCGCCCCCGAGGGCGTCGACGATAGCGTGGGCCTGGGCGATCCGCTTGTTGGCAAGCTCGAAGGCTTCCTCGATGCGGTGGGCCGCCGAGTAGGTCCCGCACGCCACGGTGACCCCTGCGGCACGCCACACGTCGAGGTACTGCTGCCGCGCCGCGGGGGATGTGAGGAGCTCCTCGGTGGCCATGTCCACGAGGATCGGCTGCGCCTCCTCCCGGGACATCTTGCGGGCGTGGAGCTCCCGGAGGGCCTCCCGCATCCGCTCGGTGCACAGGAGCCCGGTGGTGGCGGGCGGCTGCTGGCTGTCGATCACAAGGGCCTCCCGGTGGAGCTGGAGGGCTTCCGCGGGAGTCAGGCTCGGACGGGATCGCCAGGGCATCTGTCCACCTCCAAAGGCATTCGGTCCTCGCCTCCCGCGAGGACGCGCCCCCCTCCCATTCTGGGCTCACCCCCATCGACCCTCCCCGAGAGGCCCGGAGGCGACTCCCGAGGCGGCCCAGCGGAAGATGTGCGTTCCGCTGCGGAGACGCTACGAATCCGGGAGGACGCGCCTTAGCGCCACCTCCGCGGGCCCCGCGGAACTCCTCCTCAGGCCTCCCACGGCCAGACCGCCAAGCAGGAGACCGACAAAGGGCTGCTTAGTTATAGTTAGTTGGGTTTCCGTTTGACCTCCGCTTGACCTCGTGGAGCTGCCCTCTCACGAAGACCACATCCTCACCGAATTAGAGGAAGTCAGTCCGGACTGTCTGGGATGGAAACAGACCCTGCATGTTTTTCCGACAGAGGAGTCAACGACCCTACGGCTCCGAAGCCGGGGCCTCAGGAGGGCTTGAGAGTGCCTGCCCAAGGGGTTCTTATGGCAAGAGAGTATCGAAAGTTAGTCCACCATGTCGAGGCACCGGTGGAGACCACGCTCCTTCCCGCGCTGGAAGAGGGACAAGGGGGAGGAGACGGCCCTCCGCGGTCACCTGCGGATGGGACTCCGTGCACGGAGCGCGCGCCGGCCGATGGTAAATCTCAGAATATCCCCTGGAAGGCGCAGGTCTGAGAGCGCCCGGAGACGAGACGGCCTCTGGTTGGGGTAGCGCTACACCTGGTCGGACGGCTGGCGCCAGGCGGCCACGTCGGTGAAGTCTGTTTGTTTCCGGCCGTCGGGTCCCCGGGGCGCGGGGCGATCGACGGCGGAGGTGAAGCGGCTCACGGGGATGTCGTTGGCATGGGCCTGGACGGGATCGCGCGTCAGGCGGCTGACGACGACGATGTGGTTGAACACGATGCCTCCCTGTGGCCTGGCGCCGAGAGCGTGGAGGGGGCGCCGGGCCGAGCGTCTTCACCATGGCGGAGGCCGGGGAGAGAAGAGGAGTGGATCGGCCAGGTCAGCGGAATGTCGCGAGGCGGGGGACCGGCCGCCAGGGATCGGCGCCTAAGACCGGGAGAACGGGTTCAGGAGATCCACACCCGCATCCACGACGTCATTCACATTGCGGGTCACCAGTGTGAGGCGGTGCACCCGGGCCGTCGCAGCCAGGAGCCCATCCACCACCGGAAACACCCGCCGGGCGTTCATGCGGCCCCACTCCTCGGCGACTTCCGCCGTCACTGGTAGGATCCGGTCGGCGAAGTCGCGCCTGAGCCGCTCCAGCCATCGATCGTACTCCGCGGCGCGAGATAGATCCTTGCCCCGCAGCCGCTCGACGCCCTGCCGGATTTCCCCTACCGTCAGTACGCTCAGGAAGAGTTCATCCTCCGACACGGCCTCAAACCAGGACCGGACTCCGGGATCGGAGCGCGGCTTGCGGAGCTCGGAGAGCACGTTGGTGTCCAGCAAGAAGCCCAAAGCCTACTCCAGGTGAACAGGCTCTGCGCCTTCCTGGGGGCGCTGAATCTCCAGGGTCTCCAGATCCGGAGCGCTCAGAAGGAACTCTTTGAAGCCTCGGGGAACGCCGGCGAGCCTTCGGTACTCATCGATGGAGAGCACGACGGCGATTTCCTTCCCGTGGCGGGTCACCACTTGGGGCCCGTCCTTCGAACAGAGCCGGAGAAGTTCACTAAGTTTTTGCTTGGCCTCTTGGAGCTGCCATTTCACGGAAGCCACCTCCTGTTTGGATTATAGCATATCAGTCCGGACTGTCTAGATAGAACCGAGCCCGCAGGCCATCTCGAGAAAGAGGTCACCCCCCACGGTTTTAGAAAGGGGCCTTGACGATCAGACTATCCCCAGCACGAGACCTCCCGGATTCTCGGACCAACCGACGGTTTCCTCCCGGAACTGCCGTGGCATGGCGGTTGAGACTTCCTCGAGCCAGACCTGCAGGCCGCGTGTGCCACTAGCCCATGTTGCGCGAAAGTAGCCTCCCATCCGGCTGACCGGATAGCGGCATCACTCGCACCCCCTCGATGTCCCTGGTTTTCGGAGCAAGCGGGCATCGAGCGCGCGCGGGACGTTGTGAAAACATTTCGCCCGGTCATCGCGACATTGTAAGCAATCGAAGCTTGATGCGGCGAACATCCCCACCGAAACGTCTTGCGGACCGTCACCCGCCGTCAGCGTGCCAAGACCTATCAGCACCTCTACGTGGTCGAAGGCCGCCGCGTCGGAGGACGGGTACGCCAACGCACCGTCTCCTCCCTCGGGCTGGCCAATGTGCTCGCCTCCCATCTGGACAAAGTCCTGGTGCTGTTGCGCCCCTACACCCGCACGCAACTCCTGCACCCGCACGAGATTTCAGCCGAGCAGGGACTGACCTCCGGCCCGGTCCTCGTCGCACGGCGCCTGTGGGACCAGCTGGGGATCGGCGAGATCATCCGCCGCCGCTGTCCCGTCCTGGGCGGGAGGACCATGGCCGCGTGCGTGTGACCTCCCGCCAAGTGCGGCAATGGCATCGCACGTTGGACCACCTGATCGCTGCCAAGGAGGCCGCTGGGAGACGGGGGCGACCGCTCCATGGTCGGGCTCCAGCGCCGCCGCAGCCCGACGGCTCAGGCGTCTCGTGACCCGGCCCGCACGGCCTAGCAGTCCTCCGGGAAGTCGGCATCCACCAGCCCGCGCCGCCCCGGGAGTGCTGTGGAAAACACAAATCAAAAACCCAGGAAAATCAAAGCCTCTCAGTCGGTTTCCTGCAAACGTGGGCTAGCTCGCCGGCCAGCCTCCGGGTCACCCCCGGGCAGTCCACTTTCTGCCACCAGTTCGGGCCGGTGCGCCACAAGCCGCCGCCAGTGGTCATGTACACCCACACCCGGCAGTCCCCACCCTGCCCCCTGATACAGGTTTTCCAGGTGAGGCACTGGCCGTTACTCCCTTCCCACGCAGATCCAGTAGCCCTGGGGGTGCTCTGACGGGGGATACACCCGACCAGCACCGGCGTCCTTTCCGTCGCGACCCCCGTCCCCTGTACCGTCGCCGCCACCGCGACAGCCACGGCCACGATCACGCATACCCCCCGTGCCAGCGCACGGACGAACCCGCGAACACCTCTCCCTCTCGGGAAGAACCGTAGTGCTCTATTCCCGTCTATCCCCGGCGAGGCTCCTCCGACTGACGCCGGTGGGAGATCCTCAATGGTACACGGTCCTGCAAGATCACCTCGACGAGCGCCGCCGGGAGCTCGAGCACGAACGGAGCCGCCCTTGACAGCTTTGCCATATCGGCGTGACTGCGGGGAGGATCAGGACCACTGCCCCTGGGCCACGCCAGCGAAGAAGGCCTCGCCCAGCAGGATCACGCCCTCAGTGACCACGGCGCACACCAGAGGGTTTCGCCGATCCCAGGCCCGACGAAACTCCTCGGGAGTGAACCCCACCGGTTGCACCCTTGGGGGCGCGTCGGCCACGAGCAGGGCAAGCCGGTCAGGTGCCCGATCGGGCAGACCCTCGGCGACCACAAGCACGTCCACGTCGCTCCAGAGGTTGAAGTCCCCGCGGGCGGCCGATCCCACCACCGCCGCCGCCACCAGGGGCAGGCGGAGCGCCAGCCGCTCGACGTAGCGGCGGGCGAGGGCGATGAGTTCTTGGCGCTCACGCTTGCGTTCTGTCAGGATATCAACCATCCAGAGACCTCCAGATGCGGTCGACGTAGGTCACAATTCGCTCCGCGTCGGCGATGGCCTCGCGCGCGTCCTCGGGGCCGTAGTGGGCGCTTGGAGAACCGGCAGCGTGGGCGTCGGGATAGCGGGACGGGATGTAGTGGCGCCCGAGGCGCCGAAGGGTCGCGGCGATGTCCTCCGGAACCTCAAGACCGGCGGCGCGCGCCATTTCCCCGAGGCGGACCAGGTCATGGCCCCACGGGCCGCGGCCAAGGCCGTGGAGGAGAGCCTTTAGGGCCAGCTGGCCCGCCTGCTCTGCGGCGAAGCAGGCCCAGTTGTGGAGTCCGGCTCTGTCCTGCAGGCGTGCGCTTTCCAGAGCCCTGTCCGCCTCCTGTCGCCAGCGCTCGAACTCCTCGCGGTCAAGGTGCGTCCGGCTCATGCGGTCATGGTAGTCCTTCCCTCTGCCGTGCCTCCGTTCTGCAAAGCAGAGGCGGTCTTTCCGTTCCTCATGGTCTTCGACGGATCGGCCGAACTGCCTCCTCGCGGAACTCCCGGGATTCTGGCATCGCGAACTCATCAGTTTCGGGTGGCGCGGAGACTGCCGGCTTCAGCCACGGCGAGAAGTGCCCCCTCCACCTCCTTACGTTTTGTGGGTCGCTGGCCGCCAGAAGGGTCGGAGGACTGGGGGAACGTCCCCGGCGTCATCTGCCCCGCCGCAGGCGGGTGGCTCAGCTCCCTTCAGGCGCCCCCGGATCACCATCGTCGGGTCCAGTTGCTCAGGCAGGCTAGTCTTTCGCGGTCCGTGATCGCCCTGTGGTTCCGCGGCTGGCAAGGCCACTACTCCCACAGACCCCGATCTTTCGCTTTGGGGTACTTGACGCGTTATTAATCCGAGCATAAAACAGGTGACATTCGACTCAGGATGTGAGAGAGTGAGGCCGTGGACACCACGGATGCTCGCCACGTGTCCCCGGAGGCCCTGGATGTGCTCCGAGAGCGTGTCGTGCGGGCTGTCACCGCAGGGATGTCCATCACCGAGGCGGCCCGGGTCTTCGGGGTGTCCCGCCAGTCCGTGCACGTCTGGATGCGCCGGTGGCGCCGGGGAGGGGCCCGGGCTCTGCGCTCCCGCCCCCGGGGGCGCCCCGCGCGGATCCAGCTGGCGCCCCACCAGGCTGCGACCACGGTCCGGCTCATTAGGGACCGGTGTCCCGATCAGGTGAAGCTGCCCTTCGCCCTGTGGACCCGGGAGGCTGTGCGCGATCTCATCGCCCAGCGCTGGGGGGTCACCCTCTCCGTGTGGACCGTGGGGCGCTACCTGCGGCGCTGGGGATTTTCCCCCCAGACACCCCTCCGGCGGGCGTACGAGCGGGATCCGGAGGCGGTCCAACGGTGGCTGGAGGAGGAGTACCCCCGGATCCGGGAGGAGGCTCGGCGGGCCCACGCGACGATTGTTTGGGGGGAGGAAACAGGGATGCGCTCCGATCACCAGACAGGGCGGTCCGGGGAACGGCGGGGGCGGACTCCTGTGATCCCCGGGACAGGGCGCCGGTGTGGGTGCACCCTGATCTCGGCGATCACGAACCGGGAACAGCTGGCCTTTATGGTGGTCACTCAGCGGTTCACAGCCCCGGTGTTCCTCACGTTTCTGCGGCGGCTCCTCCGGCACGCCCGGCGGACTGTCTTCCTGATCGTGGACGAACACCCCGTGCACCGGTCCGCGCAGGTCACTCACTGGGTGGACCGTCACTCCGAGCAGATCCGCCTCTTCTCTCTCCCGGGATATAGTCCCGATCTCAATCCGGATGAGCTGCTCACCCACGACGTCACGACCCACGCGGGAGGGCGTCGTCGCCCCCGGCATCAGGGCGAGATGGTCGACGCGGTCCGGCGGTACCTGTGGAGCACGCAGCGGACGCCGCACAAGGTCCAGCGCTCTTTCTCTCACCCGCGCGTGCGCTATGCTGCATCCTGATAGTCAGATATTATCTGCTCCCGGTAATAACGTGGACTTGCCCGGTTCCGTGGATACCTTATCGTTGTCCGTACGATGTGAGGCCGCGGCGGTCTCGGCCGACGAGGCCGGGATGGCATGGCGGGCTTGTGGAGGCCGGTGTCCACGAGGGCGGCAGGTTGCGGTGGCGCGGAGGGAGACCGCCTCATGCCCGAAAGAAAGTCCTCGGGGCGGGCGGGTCACCGACCCGGCCGAACGGCGACCTTTACCACGCGCTCCCTCCTGCCCCGCATGAGGTCGTAGGCCGCGTCCATCTCCCCGAGGCCCAGCCGGTGGGTGACGAAGGGCGAGAGGTCGACCCTCCTGTGGGCAAGCAGGGCGAGGAGGCGCCGGGCGCGGTCTTTTCCCCCGGGGGAGGCCGTCGTAACGATCCGCTTGTCGCCGATGCCCCCCAGGAAGGCGCCGCCGTCCAGCGGGAGGAGGAGGCTCCCGCTCATCCCGTAGTTCCCGACGCTGGAGAGGACCCCACCCGGGCGCACGAGCCGGAGGGCCGTCACGAAGGTGTCCGGGGTCCCCACCGCCTCCACCGCCACATCGGCCATCCACCCCCCGGTGAGACGCCGCACGCCCTCCACGACGTCCCCATCCTCGGGGTTCAGGACGGCGTCCGCTCCGAAATCCCGCGCCAGCGCCAACCTCCACGGGAGCAGGTCGATAGCGATGATGTACCCGGCTCCCCGCAGGCGCGCGGCGATCGTGGCGGCGAGCCCCACCGGCCCCTGTCCCACGATGGCCACCACGTCCCCCACCCGCAGGCCCGACGCCTCCACCCCGCCGAACCCCGCCGATCCGTTGCAGGCCAAGACGACCGCCTGCTCGTCAGGGACGCCCTCGGGGATGGGCGCGAGATTGGCCTGGGCGAACGGCACGGCCACGTACTCGGCGTGGGTCCCATGCCTCAGCAGGCCCAGGTGGAATCCCCCGATCGACCCGCCCGCGTGGCAACCGCGCCCGTCGACGTTGCTGAGGCACTGCTCGCACTGACCGCAGGGGGTGTCCGCCATGACGAGGACCCGCTGGCCCACCCGGTAGCCCTCCACCCCCTCCGCGAGGTCCACGATCTCGCCCACGAGCTCGTGCCCCAGGACGGTCCCAGGAGGCGCGGGCACGCGGCCGTCGACGATCTTGAGATCGGTGGCGCACACCGACGTCACCCGCACCTTCACCAGCGCCTCCCCGGGCCTGAGGCCCGGGACGGGCAGCTCCTGGAGTCGCGCCCGGCCTCCCCCGAGAAACACGTAGCCCGTCATGGTCCGCATCCGGCTACACCCCCACCCCGATGTACCGCTCCTGGACGTCCCGTCTCCCGGCGAGCTCCTCCGGCGGACCGTCGAAGACGACGCGCCCCTTGTCCATCACGTAGACGTGGTCGCCCACGGCGAGCGCGAGGGGTAGCTCATGGACCACCATGAGGATGCCGAGCTCCCCGGCCTCGCGGAGCTCCCGGACCACGTCCAGGACCACGTCCACGAAGAGGGGGGCCAGGCCTTCCGTCGGCTCGTCCATGAGGAGGTAGCGTGGCTCGGTGCGCAGCGCCCGTGCGATGGCCAGCATGGACTGCTCGCCCCCGGACAGGTGCCCCGCGCGGTGGTCCGCCCGCGCCTTCAGGCCCGGGAAGAGGCCGAAGAGCCGGTCCAGGGTCCACCTCTGCGGGCCGCGGCGGGGGGCGGCGACGAGCAGGTGCTCCCGGACCGTCAGGGACCTGAAGACGCGGCGCCCCTGGGGGACGAGCCCGACGCCCCGCCGCGCGATCTCGTGGGCGGGCAGGGCCGTGATGTCCTGGCCGTCCAGCACGACACGGCCGCGTCGCGGCGGCGTGAGGCCCGCGATGGACCGGATCACCGTGGTCTTGCCGACCCCGTTCCGGCCCATGAGGACCGCGATCGTCCCCCGCTCCACCTCCAGGGAGACCCCCTGGATGACGTAGCTGTCGCCGTAGTAGGTGTGGATGTCGCGGACGGCTAACACGGCGGCCCTCCTCCCCGCGACCGCGTGGGCCACCGCGCGGCGTGGGCGGCCGCATGCCTCCCCAGGTAGAGGTCCCGCACCCGGGGGTCCGCCCGCACGTCCTCCGGCGGGCCGTCTGCGAGGATCGCTCCCTGGTGGAGCACGACGACGCGGTCCACGAATTCGAAGATGACCTCCAGGTGGTGCTCCACCACGAGCACCGTGAGGTCCCGGGGGAGCGCGGCCAAGAGGCGCCTCACCCCGGCGATCTCCGCCTGCGCGAGCCCGGCGGTGGGCTCGTCGAGCAGCAGCACCTTGGGCTCCGGCGCGAGCGCCATGGCGATCTCCAGCTGGCGCTGGTGGCCGTAGGACAGGTGACGCACCTCGACGTCCCGCGCGCCCCACAGGGACGCGGCGCGGAGGAGTTCTTCCGCGCGGGCGCGGAGGTCCCCGTACCGGTTGAGGGGCCGAAGGAGCTGGAAGCGGTACTGTCGGTAGGTAGACCCCAGGAGGGCGATCTCCATGTTTTCGAGGACCGAGAGCCGCGGGTACAGCAACGTCACCTGAAACGTCCGCGAGAGCCCGAGGAGGGCGCGTGTGCTGGGGGAGGAACGGGTCACGTCCCGGCCGAACAGGATCACCCGCCCCCGCGACGGCCGCTCGATCCCGCTGATGACGTGGAACAGCGTCGTCTTGCCCGCGCCGTTCAGCCCGATGATCCCGACGCGCTCCCCTCGGGACACCCTGAGGTCGATCCCCGCGAGCGCCTGGAGGTCGCCGTACATCTTGACGAGTCCGGAGAGCTCGAGGGCCGTCTCCGGGCCCGGAGCGGGAGGGACGGGCGCCCCGTGGGGCCGATCCGCGGCGCCCGGCCCCTCCGGGCCGGGCTCAGGGCGCCCGAGGGGGACCGGGCTCGACGGGGTCTCCTCCTCGGGGGGGTGCCGCTCCGGGCGGCGCCAGAGGCCGGCGATGCCCTGGGGCAGGGCGACCGTCGCCGCGATGAACAGGCCCCCCAGGATGATAGGCCAGTAGGTGGCCCAGCGTGTGCTGAGCTCGTACTGGAGCGCGGTGAGGACGAGCGCGCCCAGGACCGGTCCCGCGACGGTCCCCGCCCCTCCCAGGATGACCATGAGCATGGCCCCGAAGGACTGGTCCAGCGACAGGTCGGAGGGACTCGCGATGCCCGTGTAGGCCGCGTTCAGGATGCCGGCCACGGAGGCGGCGAGCCCTGCCAGCACGAAGGCGACGAGCTTGTGGGTGTAGGTCCCGTAGCCGAGCGTCTGGGAGCGGACCTCCCGCTCGCGGATGCCCTTGAGCGTCAACCCGAAGGGCGACACGATCACGAGGTACGCGAGGAGGGCGGCCGCAGCGAAGACCGCGAGGACGAGGTAGTAGAAATGGACGTCCGCGTAGAACCAGGGCGCGGGACGTCCCCCGCCGAGCTCCAGGCCGTTGGCCCCTCCCGTGAAGGTGCCCCACCGGTAGTCGGCGCCCCACAGCACCTGCCCCATCGCCGCCGTGACCAGGAGGAAGTACAACCCCTTCAGGCGCACGGCGATGAGCCCCAAGAGAGCCGCCCCCGCCGTGCCGAGGGCCAGGGCCGCCCCTGCCGCCGCCCCCCAGCTGAGCCCGTACTTCACCGTGAGGATCCCCAGGCCGTAGGACCCCAGGCCGAAGAAGGCCGCCTGCCCGAGGGAGTCCAGCCCCGTGTAGCCCATGAGCAGGTTGAGGCCGATGGCCTCGATGGCGGAGATGAACGCCAGGGTCAGGATGGTCAGCCAGTAGCTCGGCACGACCGCGGGGACGTTCAGGGCCAGCGCCGCGAGCCCCAGGAAGCCCGCGGCCACGGCTCGGGGGGGCCAGGCGCGGCCGAGCAGGACCGCTCCGGGCCCGGAGCGCGGCAAGGAGGTCTTCACGGGGCCGCTACTCCCCGAGAGAGAGCCGCTTCCCCAGGAGCCCACTCGGGCGCACGCTCAGGACGAGGATCATCGGGCCGAAGAGCACGAAGTACGCGTACTGGGCGAAGTAGACGACTCCCACGGTCCAGAGGACCCCCACGAGCAGGCTTCCGAGGAGGGCGCCCCCGATGCTCCCGAGGCCGCCCACCACCACGACGACCAGGGTCAGGGTCAGGATCTCCCACTCCACACCCTGGTAGCCGCCGAGCAGCGGGGCTCCGAGAGCCCCTCCCAGGCCTACCAGGAACCCCGTCACAGCGAAGAGCGCCGTCCCCAGGCGGTCGACGTCGATCCCGATGCTCCGGGCGATCTCCTCGTCGTCCACGGACGCGCGCACGAGCGCCCCCACCCGGGTCCGGTCGACGACGACCCAGAGGACCGCCGCGAGCGCGAGCGCCACCAGGATGAGGACGGCGCGGTAGGTGGGGACGAGGGTGCCGAGGACGTGCACGGTGCCCCCGAGACCCGGCGGAGTGGGCATCACCTCCGGGTAGCCTCCCCACAGGAGGCGCACGGCCTGCACGATGATCAGGGTGACGCCGTAGGTGGAGAGGACCTGGGGGAGCGGCGCCAGGTGGAACCGCCGCAGGAGCAGGTGGTGGAGGAGCGCGGCGATGACCATCACCACGACGCCGTCCACGAGGAGGGCCCCGAGAAAGCCGCCGGACGCCCGCGCCACGGTGATTCCCAGGTACACGGCCAGGATGTAGAAGGCCCCGTGGGCGATGTTGATCACCCGCAGGACGCCGAGGGCCAGCGAAAACCCGCTGGCCAGGATGAAAAGGAGCGACCCGAAGGCTACACCGGTGATGAGGTCCCCGAGCACCTGCTCCCCACCCCTCGCCCTCCGACTGGAGCGCCGTGCGGGGCCCGAGGGACCTCGGGGGAGCCGCCGGGCCCCTCCCCGCCCGCGCGCTCCCCTGCCCGTGGGTCCCGGCCTACCTGCAGCATGGAGGGAAATCGCGGGAGAACACGGGGTGAGCCAGGAACTCCTTGGGAGGCTCCGTCCAGAACTGGCTCGCGTGGGGGATGGTGGCGAGGACCGTCTTGTGGCCCGGCCGGTCCACTTTGAAGACGTAGAGGGTCACGACCGCGTTGTGGAAGGCATCCATGCTGAGAGGCCCCCGCGGCGTCATCGCCAGCCTCGTCCGGACGAGGGCGGCGATGAACTCGTCCGGATGCCTGTCGATCCATCCCGGGACCGCCTCTAAGGCCGTCCCGGTCCTCCGCCGGTAGTCGGTCAGCGCCGTGTCGATCCACTGGGCCGTCGTGTAGGTGGACTCCCCCCAGTAGGAGGGCGTCTGGCCGCGGTAGGCCTGCCGCCAGTCCCTCACGAACGCCCGAGTCGAGGCGAGGGGGAGATCCTTGCTGTACTCGTGGACGATGACCACGCCCACGGCGTCCTTCCCCGCCGCCTGGAGGGCGTCCTCGTCGGCCATGTCCGGGCCCCCGATGAGCGGCACCTTCCCCGCGAGCCCGAACTGGTGGTAGGCGCGGAGGAAGCGGGGGACGTGGGCTCCCACGAGGATGGCGTAGACGGCGTCCACGTCCGTCCTCAGCTGCCGCACGAAGGGGGCGTAGTCGGCTGTCGTGAGGGGCGCGTAGATCTTCTGGACGACCTTCCCCCCCGACTTCTCAAAGGCGTACTGGAAGCCGCCCGCCGACTCCCAGCCGTAGGCGTAGTCCTGGGCGATGATCGCCACGCGCCTGTAGCCCAGGTGCTGGTAGACCCACTGGCCGAAGTAGAGGTTGGGCTGGCTGCTCGTCATGTTGGTCCGGGCGAAGGTCGGCACCAGCTTGCGCTGCGTGAGGTCGTCGGCGGACGAGATGGGCGTGATGAAGGCCACGTGCCGGGGACCGGTCACCTGGATGATCGCCAGCGACTCCAGGGCGAGGGCCCCGCCGCCGATCAGGTCCACGTGGTCGCTCTCGATGAGCTTCCGCGTCTTCGCGATCACCATCTTGGGATCGGCCTGCGTGTCCTCCACGTACAGCCGGACCGGAACTCCCCCCAGCCTGCCCCCGTGCTGCGCGAGGTACAGCTGGTACCCGCGCACCATCTCCTCGGCCTGCTCAGCGATCGGCCCCGTGAGGGCCAGGGGGACCCCCACCCGGAGGAGAGGCGCGGCCCCCAGGATGCGGGGCAGGGGCCACGACACCGCCGCGAGCACACCCACCACCAGGATCCACTGCACGTACCGTCTCATCACGCGATCTCCTCCTCCCCGTTCTCCGTCGGTTGCCCCCGCCGCTCCCTCCCCCGGGACGGACTCCTAGGGGTCCAGGTAGGCCGGCAGCCGGTCGTCGATCTCCACCACGCGGTCGTCTCTGGCCGAGACGTACGCCGCCTCCAGGACCGCCAGGAGGTGGCGGCCGTCCTCCCCCGGCACGGGGGGCGGGTCGCCCCGGCGGATCCGCGTCACGAAGTCGGCCACCTCGTAGACGTGGCCGGCACCGAAGACGATGCGCTCGGCCCCCTCGGGGAGCGGCGGATGCTCGACGCCGGGGAGCTCCTCCCCCCCGCGGGTCATGGCGAGCCGCAGGCGGTCTCCCTCGAGGAGGACGTACCCCTGGGTGCCGTGGAGTTCCAGGCGCGTGCCCGTGAAGTCGTCGTGGATGGGGGCTCCGTTGGTCGTCGCGAGCGCCGCCAGGGCGCCGGACCGCAACCGCAGCGCTACCACCGCCGTATCCTCGAAGTCCTGCCCGTCCCGCGCCAGCCGCGCCGTCCACGCCTTCACGGCCTGGACGGGCCCGAGAAACCACAGGAGGAGGTCGAGGAAGTGAATGGCCTGGGTCGTGAGGACTCCTCCCGCCGCACGCCCCCTGCGCCCCCGCCACGGGGAGGCCGCGGAGGGATCCCCCACGAGCGCGCTGGAGTGCACGACGTTCCCCAGGAGGATCCTGCCGAAGGCCCCGGCCCGGACGGCCCGCCTCGTGCGCCTGGCGTCGGGAGCGTACCGGTGGTTCATGACGAGCCCGAGGGCCACCCCGCGGCGGCGGCATGCCTCGATCATCTCGTCGGCCTCCCGCAGGGTCATCGCGAGGGGTTTCTCGCACAGCACGTGCTTGCCCGCCTCGGCGGCGGCGATGGTGGCGTCACGGTGGAGGAAGTCGGGGAGGCAGACGGACACCGCCTGGATGTCGTCCCGACGGAGGAGATCCCGGTAGTCGGCGTACACGTGGGGCACGCCGAACTCCCGGGCCAGCCGCCGGGCCCTCGCCTCGTCCACGTCGGACACGGCGACAAGGGCCGCCCCCGTGCCCTCCACCGCGCGCACGCCCCACGCGTGGGCCGGGGCGACCCATCCGCAGCCGATGATGCCGTAGCCGAAGGCGGCGGGCGTCACGCTAGCCCCCGAGACGCTCCGCCCGGGAGCCCGTCCTCACCTAGCGCTCCTCGCCATCGATGTAGGCGATGGCCTCCATCTCGAGGATCCAGTCGGGGTGGACAAGGCCCCGCACCGCCACGGCCGTGCAGACCGGGTACGGCGGCGAGAAGAACTCGCTACGGATGTGCTGGTAGTGGGCGTAGTACTGCATGTCGGTGACGAAGACGTTGGCGAGGACGATGTCGTCCATCGTCCCGCCGGCGGCCTCCACGAGCAGCTTGATGTTCTTGAGGACCTGCCGCCACTGGGCCTCGGGGTCGATCCTGGGGGGCGTGGTCGCGGTGCCCCCCTCGGCCCCCACCGTCCTCATGGTCGCGTAGTCCACGGCCGTCACGCCCGAGAGAAAGAGCCACGGGCCCACCTTGAGGCCCGGACTCCACACGCGGCCGCCCAGCCCCGAGGCGTAGGCCGGAATCGTCACCAGCTGTTTGCGCGCCATCTTTCCCTCCTTCGCGGGTGTCGGGATACCGGGGTCGGGACCTCCCCCGCTAGTCCTCTCGCGCGGCCTCCGCCCGCCCGCGCCGCGGGTCGGCGGGTGGCAGGCCCCGATCGATCGGGTCAACCGGACTTGGGACCGCCAGGGCCTCGGGGGCGTAGCCCATCCTGCGCGAGATGGTCGCGGCCGCCTGGGTGAGGAGCGGGAGGTGGCGCCTCATGACGTCCCGCGTGAACCGCACGGCCGGGCCGGCGACCGAAAAGGCCGCGACGACCTCCCCCCGCGCGTCGCGCACGGGGAAGCCGATGCAGTGCAGGTTGTCCTCGTACTCCTCGAGGTCCAGGGCGTACCCGCGGCGGCGGACGGAGGCGAGCTCTCCCGCGAGGGCCCCCGAATCCGTGATCGTCCTCCTCGTGTACCGCTCGAGCCCCCGGGCGACTACGGCCTCGACGTAGGAGTCCGGCTGGGCCGCGAGGAGGACCTTGCCCAGGGCGGTGGCGTGCAGCGGGATGGCCACGCCGAGGTGCGAGTCCACGCGGAGGGCCAGGGGGCTGAGGATCTTGTCGATGTAGATGGCGACGCCGTCTCCCAAGATCCCGAGGTAGACGGTCTCGTGGATGGAGAAGGCCAGCTCCTCGAGCACGGGCATCGCCACGCGGCGCAGGCTCAGGCCCGCCAGGTAGGCCACGCCGACCTCGTAGGCCCGGAGCCCGAGTTCGTACCGGCCGCTCTCCTCGTCCTTCACGACGAACCCCGCCTCGGCCATGGTGGACAAGAGACGACTCACGGTGCTCTTGCCGAGGGCCGTGGCCTCCGCGATCCGCGTCACGCTCCACCGGGGATTCGCGGAGGAGAAGAGGCCGAGGACCTCCAGGGCGTGGCGCACGGACTTGATCCGCCGCGCCCGACCGCGCCGCCGGGAGTGTTGCCCATCGTGGAACCTAGTTGCCATTTGTGCAAATACTACCGGCCGGGACGTCTCCTGTCAACACCCCGGTCGGAGGGAAGGTGGGCGCCTCTCCCCGGCCCCCGGGAAGTGAACGGGGTGGCGGCTGCGATCCTCCGATGTCGGGCGGTGTCTCGCGGCCCGCGGACAGCCCGCGACGCGTATCCCGGCTCCCCGTCTGCGGGCGCCGCGAGCGAGGGCCCGCAGGGCCCCTGGGGAGCTCTCGAGGTTCTCCCTCTCGGGAGCGCCTGCGGCGAGTCGCTCTGTGTGGCCGTCCCCTCCGCTGGCGTGCGCCGGGACGCCGCTAGCGGGGCGCTCCCGACGGCGCCAGCGCAGGCGACACGAGGGGGGTCATCCGCGCGGCCCTCGCGGATGCCTCCTGCACCACCTGCTTGAGGACCTCAGGACGCATCCGCAGCTCCCGGGCCAGGTCCGCCACCGTGAGGCTCCCCCGGACAAACCGCACGGCCGTCGGGAGGTCGGTCCCCAGGTGCCGGCTCAGCACCAGCGTCCGGACGATTTCGGGAAAGGTCATCCCCTCGCCCCTGAGGTGCCGGATCGTCGCGGGATCCCCCCCCGTGCGGCTCGCGATCTCCGCGACGAGGCCATCCTCCTGCCCCGCCGCGATCTGGCTGGCCACGGTGAGCAGGGTCTCCGAGGGCGCGGTCCCTACGGCGGTGAGGCGCAGGCCCTCCTGCTCCCAGATGAGGACGCGGAAGTACCCCAGGTCGATGTACCGGCCCGGCTGGCCGTTGACGCGCACGGGGTTCCCGAAGGCGGGCCACCCGATCGACCCGGCGGGAGCCTCGAAGAAGGAGATGGCGTTGTCTCCGTCGCTGTACCGGAGGTAGACCGACGTGAGGCTCCCGAAGCGGCTGATCCCCCCTCCCCGAAACGTGTAGCCCTCGGGCAAGACCGGGGGGATCAGCACCGGGAACCGGACCCGGCGCGCCAGGGCGGCCGGGCTGAGGGACTGGTCCTCCGTGCCCCGGAGCGTAAACACCCGCGCTCCGGCGGGGACGCGGTACCGGAAGTAGGCCTCCGGCAGGTTCAGGCTGAAGCTGATGCGGGAGAAGTAGCTGCTCAGGACGACCCCGCGGCCCGGATCCCGCTCCTCGCTCCGCAGGACCGTGCCCGTGGCGCGGTCCACCCACAGTTCCCGCCGCACGCCCGGTCCCTTGGGGTCGAGGGCGATGACGTAGGCCTGGCGGCCGATGACCTCGTCGGTGCCCAGCACGCTCACCCGGTAGTTCCGAAAGAGGAGGGTGAGGTCCCGCCCCAGGAGTCCCCGTTGGAGGGTGTCGTCCTTGAAGGCCATGTTGAGGCGGGGCTCGTAGTGCCACGCCACGCGCCCGTTGTCGACGATGATCCTCCCCGCCACCCCCTCGGGCGAGAGGTACTCCAGCCGCATCATGTCGGGCCGCTTGTGGGACTCGGCCACCGTGACGGTCTCGGTCCGCCCGTTGCGCAGGACCGTGATGACCTTCGTCCCCTCGTAGTCGATGAGGCGGGGGGCGGCCAAGGCCATCTCCAGCACCTGCCGGGCCGCCGCCCCGATCCCGGACGTGCCGGAGGCCGGGAGGAGGACCGCCCCCCCGGCCCCGGAGACGACCGCGGCCGCCGCGAGCAGCCGCAGGAGGAGCGGCCTCACGGCCTGCGCTCCCCCGCCCGCGGGCTCTCGCCCACCAGCACCAGGTCGGCATCCCCCGCCACGAGGCCGAGGTAGGCGCGGTCCACGAGGGGCTCGGCGCTCATCTGGAGGGCGTGCTCGCGCACGTAGAGGTCCACCCCGATCTCGGTCGCGTGGAGGCGGTCCATCGTCCCCTTCACGAGGGGCGCGGCGGCCAAGGCGAGGATCAGAAGCAGGGCGCCCAGGGCCCAGGCGGGCCGCCAGCCCCGCAGGGGCAGCCACCGCCCTCCCCGGCCCGCCCGAGACCGGGAGGGGACCAGGGGAGCCCGGAGGCTCGACCACCACCCCGCCGGAGGCTCGGCGACCGGCAGGGCGCCGAGGAGGGCCTTGGTGGCCCGCAGGTCCTCGTAGGCCCGCCGGCAGGCCCCGCAGTCGAGGAGGTGCTCCTCCACCGCCCGAGCCTCGGCCTGGGTGAGCTCCCCGTCCACGTAGGCCGAGAGCAGCTGCTCCACCCGGTGGTGGTTCAGGTCCATCACTCCCACCCCCGCCGCCGGGCCTCGACGTAGGGGCGGAGGAGCTCCTGCAGCACCTGGCGGGCCCGGTGGAGGCGCGACTTCACGGTCCCCAGCGGGATCCGGAGCATCGTCGCGATCTCCTCGTAGGAAAATCCCTCGATGTCACACAACACGACCACCATGCGCAGCTCGGGATTGAGGACGCCGAGGGCCCGCTGGATCGCCGTGTCGATCTGCTCGCGCTCGAGGATGAGGTCGGGGTCCGCCGCGACGTCGGGGATCTCCCGCACGAGCTCGCCGCGCGGGGTCTTGAGCACCGCGTCCAGGGACTCCATCCGCGTCCGGGGGCGCTTCCGCAGCAGGTCGATGTAGAGGTTGCTGACGATCCTGTAGAGCCAGCTCTCGAGCGGCGCCCCGGGCTCGACCCGCCTCAGGGCCCGGTACACGCGCAGGAAGGCCTCCTGGGACAGGTCGCGGGCGTCGGCTTCGTTCCCGGTCATCCGGTAGGCGATGTTGTAGACGTGGCGGGCGTACCGCTGGACGATCGCCTCGTACCGCGCCAGCTCCTCCGGCGTGTAGGAGGCGGCGTGCACGGCGTCCGGTCGCGCCACAGGCACCACCGCGGCAGGCCTGCCCATCGCTCTGTCAAACGGGCGGGCCCGAGAAAAAGTTCGCCCGGCCTACTACCGCGCGACGACGTTGACCAGCTTGCCGGGGACGACGATCACGTCCTCGACCTCTTTGCCGTCGATGAACTTCCTCACCTTCTCGCTCTGGAGCGCCACGTCCCGAAGGGCCGATTCGGGGAGGCCCACGGGGACCGACACGCGGTCCCGGACCCGGCCGTTGACCTGGAGGACCAGGGTGATGGTCTCCTCGCGCACGGCCTCGGGGTCCCACTGGGGCCACGGCTGCAGGTGCACGCTGTAGGGCTCCCCCAGCCGCTCCCACAGCTCCTCGGCGATGTGGGGGGTGAGGGGCGCCAGCATGAGGACGAGCGTGCGGACCGCCCTCCCCCACTCGTCGGTGGAGGCCGCGCCGGCGTCCCGGAGCCGGAGGAGGGCGTTGGTGCACTCCATGAGGGCCGCGAGGGCCGTGTTGAACCGGAACGCCTCCAGGTCCTCGGTCACGCGCTTGAGCGTCCGGTGGATGGTGCGCCGCACCTCGAGGGCGGCCTCCGGCCCCGGGGAGGGCCGTCCGGCCGGGGCCGGGTCGAGGACCAGGTGCCACACCCGGTGGAGGAACCGGTGGACGCCCTCGATCCCCTGGGGGTTCCAGGGGCCGCCCCCGTCCCACGGCCCGATGAACATGAGGTACGCCCGCACCGTGTCGGCCCCCATGGTCCCCACGTAGTCGTCGGGGTTGACGACGTTGCCCCGGGACTTGCTCATGCGGTTCCCGTCGGGGCCGAGGATGATCCCCTGGTTGAACAGGCGGATCATGGGCTCGTCGAAGTCCACGAGCCCCAGGTCGCGCATCGCCTTGGTGAAGAACCGCGTGTAGAGGAGGTGCATGACGGCGTGCTCGATGCCGCCGGTGTACTGGTCCACCGGGAGCCAGTAGCGCGCCTCCTCGGGGTCGAAGGGCCGGTCCGGGTCGTGGGGGCTCAGGTACCGGTACTGGTACCAGGAGGAGTCCACGAAGGTGTCCATGGTGTCGGTCTCCCGCTGCGCCGGGCCGCCGCACCGGGGGCAGGTGGTGTTCCGGAAGCGCTCGTCGCGCAGGAGCGGCGACTCCCCGGTCGGGGCGAACTCCGCGTCCTCGGGGAGCAGCACGGGGAGGTCCTGGTAGGGCACGGGCACCGTCCCGCAGCCGGGACAGTAGACGATGGGGATGGGCGTCCCCCAGTACCGCTGCCGGCTGATGAGCCAGTCCCGGAGCCGGTAGGTGACGGCCCGCCGGCCCCGCCCGGCCCGCTCGAGGGCCTCCGTGATGCGGCGCCGCGCCTCCTCGCTCGGGAGGCCGTCGAAGGGCCCGCTGTTCACCAGGACCCCCTCGCCGATGTAGGCCTCCTCGAGAGGCTTGCCGTCCCAGTCGGGCGGCGCCACCACCACGGGCGCCGGGAGCCTGTACTTCTTGGCGAAGAGGAAGTCGCGGCTGTCGTGGGCCGGGACGGCGTGGATGGCGCCCGTCCCGTAGGTCAGGAGCACGTAGTCGCCGATGAAGATGGGGATCCGGGCGTTGGTGAGGGGGTGGCGGGCGTAGGCGCCGATGAACACGCCGGTCTTCTCCCGGTCCTCGGCGAGGCGCTCGATCTCCGACTGGCGGCGGGCCCGGTGGACGTAGGCGGCCACCTCGGCCCGGTGCTCGGGGGTGGTGAGCTTCTCCACGAGCGGGTGCTCGGGGGCGAGCACGAGGAAGGTGGCGCCGAAGAGCGTGTCGGGCCGCGTCGTGAAGACCGTGATGGGATCCCCCTGCTCGCTCGTGTAGACGATCTCCGTGCCCTCGCTGCGGCCGATCCAGTTCCGCTGCAGCGTCTGGACCCGCTCCGGCCACTCCATCTTGCTGAAGTCCAGGAGCTCCTCGGCGTACTTGGTGATCCGGAGGAACCACTGCTCCAGGTCCTTCTTGATGACCGGGGTGTCGCAGCGCTCGCACCGGCGATCGGCCCCCACCACCTGCTCCCGCGCCAGGGTGGTGTTGCAGTGGGGGCACCAGTCCACGGCGGCCAGGGCCCGGTAGGCAAGGCCCGCCTCGTAGAACTTCAGGAAGAACCACTGGTTCCACTTGTAGTACTCGGGGTGGCAGGTCACCACTTCCCGGGACCAGTCAAACATCGCCCCCATGGACCGCAGCTGCTTGCGCATCCGCTCGATGTTGGCCATGGTCCACTTGTAGGGGTGGATCCCGTGCTGGATGGCGGCGTTCTCGGCGGGGAGGCCGAAGGCGTCGAACCCGATGGGGAAGAGGACGTTGTAGCCGCGCATCCGGAGGAAGCGGGCCTTGGCGTCGGAGGGCGTCATGGCGTACCAGTGGCCGATGTGGAGGTCCCCGCTGGGGTACGGGTACATGGTGAGGAAGTAGAACTTCGGCCGCGAGGGGTCCCGGGTGGTCCGGTACAGCCCGTCGGCCTCCCACCGGGCCTGCCACTTGGCCTCGATGGCCTTGGGATCGTAGCGCTCGCTCACGGTCGTCGGGGAACGCCTCTTGGGACGTACACAGCTATTGTACAGTACCTTATTCGTGTCGAGGGAGGGGGGAGCCCTGCTCTCCCCGGCCTACATGACCTGGCGCATCTCGCCCCCCAGGAACGCCGTCGCGGCCACGAGGACGGCCCCGAGGAGCGAGAGGGCCAGCATCCCCGCGGCAAGCGGCTGCGCCCGGCGGCCCCGCCAGAGGGCCGTCGCCAGGTAGGTGGCCGTGGCGGTGTAGGCGAGGACGCTGTGGACCCGGTGGCGGAGGAGGAGGGCCGTCCCGACCCCCTGGGATTCCGCGGCGATGAGGTCCACCCACCCGAGGGCGATGCTCACGGCCGCCCCGAGGAGCCCCAGCCACAGGAGCCACCGGGCCGCCTGCCGGTAGAAGACGTCCTCCCGCCTCCACCCGAGGACATCGAAGAAGGTGGCCACGAGCCACAGGGCCACAGGGAAGTGCACGACGAGGGGGTGGACTAGCAGAGCCGCCCACCCCCTCGCGGGACCCCGCCCACGGAGTGCGGTCTACTTGGCGACCTTCTGGAGGTCCGTGAGGGTCAGGGCCACCACGTGGGCCCCCGACTTGGCCTCCTCCAGGGTCTTCATGGTGAGGGCCTCCTCGGCGATGCGGGCCGCCCACCGGGCCTCGTAGACGGCGTCCTTGCTCGAGCCGGAGGAGAGATCAGCCACGATCCCGTTCCCCTGGCCCTGGCACGGGTTGCCGGCCGCCGCGTCGAACCGGCTGTCCTTGCTCCCCACGAGACAGTTGAGGACGTGGTGGAGGTGGAGGTCCACCTCCTTCAGGGTGTCGTACTTGGAGGCGAAGCCGGCGTGGGTCAGGGCCGTCTTGATCTCCTCCTGGACGTTGGCCCCACCCGGCTTGGGCGCCCCGTAGTCGTACTGGGCGAAGGCTCCCGCTGTGCCGAGAGAAAGCCCGAGCACGAGCACACCGCCCCCGAGAATCCATGGAGTGAGACGCATCGTGTCCTACCCCCTTCCCAGGTGGTCGTTATCCGCCAAGGTCGTCCTGTGCCTTCTTCAGGTAGCGCGAGATGACAGCCGCCCAGGGCTGGGCCTGGGTGACGTCCTGCATCGTGAGCGCCTGGACCGCGAGGGTCCACGCCACGGCGGCGTCCTGGAGGGCCGCCCGCGCTCCGGGGACCCCCCGCGCCGCGGCGGCCCGGAGGTCCGGGATGATCCCGCTCCCCTGACCCTGGCACGGGTACCCCGCGGCCGGGGCGAAGTGGTCCCCCTTCGGCCCCTCGAGACAGTTGATGGTGTGCTGGATGTGGAGGTGGACCGCCTGGATCGCCCCTCCGCGCTGGGCCAGTTCCCCCGAATGGAAGACCGCTGTCTTCAGCTGGGCCTGGATCGATCCGACGAGATCCGCGGCGTGTGCCCCCGGGAGAGGCCCCAGGACCAGGGCCGCCACCACGCAACACACTGCCCCTGCCACCCTCGCTCTCATCCCGCCACCCTCCCCGCCCGACAGACGCCCGGATAGGTCGAGCTCTCTAGAGCACCTGTACTCCTCCTTATGATCTACTGCCATTGTAACAGACGTGTCTTCCGGGGGTGCGGGTTCCCGGAGGGGAGGCTCCTGGTGCGGCTCCGGCCCGTCCGGGGGAGGATCGGGGACCCGACCGGTCCGCGCGCCTCCGTCAATCTATACCTCTACGCCGGGATCTTCTCGAACGGCAGGGACGGGGTCCCGTAGGTGTAGAAGGTCTCCGGGAGCTTCCCCCCGAACCAGATGCTGCTCTTCTCCAGGTCCGATTCCGTGGACACGTCCCACACCACGGTCTTCCACGCGGGGTCGAAAATCAGATAGCCCGTGTCGCCAAACAGCTCCACGCGGTTTCCGCCGGGCTCGAAGACATAGAGGAAGTAGGCCTGCGTGGCGCCGTGCTTCCCCGGGCCGGCCTCGATCCGGATGCCGTAGTCGCTGCACACGTCGGCGATGTCGAGGAGGTGCTGGGGATAGCCATACCAGAAGGCCACGTGGTGGAACCGGCCCTGGCATCCCGTCGCGTCCCGCATCACGGCGATCTCGTGGACGAGCGAGCTCACGCTCAGCCACGCCCCCACCTCCCTCCCGCCCTCGCCGATCTTCTGCTCCCGCACCCGGAAGCCCAGCTGGTCCTCGAGGAACCGGCGCACGGGCTGGACCTCGCCCGCCAGGAGGTTCACGTGGTCGAGGCGGCGGACAGGGACGCCCCGGAGAGGGCGTCTCTGGGGCCGATTCCGCAGGGCGGTCCGCATCGCAGGCGGGGCCTGGTAGTACTCCACCTCCCATACCAACTCCATCGGGTGCCCCTCGGGTGTGACGAACCGGTACGCAGGGCCGTGCCCGAGGTCGCCGTCGATCCACCCCCTCCCGAGGCCACTAGCCTCAAGGCGCCGGGCGCCCTCTTCCAGGGCCTCCGGGGAGGCCGTGCGCCAGGCCACGTGGCCGAGCCCCGGCCCCCGGGACTCCGTCACCACCAGCGTGTGATGGTAGAGGTCCTCGTAGGCCCTCAGGTACACAGACCGTCCGCGGCGGGAGGTCTCCTCCATGCCGATGAGGTCGTGGAAGAACCACAGGGTCCTCTCCGCCGCAGGGGTCAGAACCTCCACATGCGCGAGCTGGGCGACGAGCGGACAGTCCATGGCTGACCTACCTCCCGGCGGGAAGCGCCGTGCGCGGCTCCTTCTTTCCTACCGCCCCACCTGACAGGCTCCCTTCTTCCGCCTCCGGTTCGGGGTCCCCTCCTGAGCGGAGGGTCTCCCAGGGGCCAGTGCGCGGGAGGACCCCCGAGGGGCACTCGAAGCGAGTCGCGATCAGACTGCGGCTACGCGTCCATGTCGCCGCCGAGGTGACCGAGGCCAGGGGCCATGCTCTCCCCGACCACCAGAGGTCCCCGGGAGGAGGGGAGGTGGGGAGCGCGGCTCGCACAAGCTGGGGGCCGTTCCGATCATGACTTCGCCGGTGTACCGATCGGCCGAGGCCACCTGGAGGGATCACCAGTACCCGAATCGGGTCGATTTCGCCGTCCTCATCAATCCACCGGTACCCTTCGACTTCAGGCCTCTCGTGCCGCGGTTGAGCTACCTCCACAGGAAGGACGAAAAGTGTGGACGGCGCTCCAAACCTCATCGCTGGAAATCCGCGACGCCGACGCTCACCTGCTCTTGGACACGATCCGGACGGTCCAGGCGGCTTCTGAGATCCGTCTGACCGCGGCAGAGCCTCCAACGAACTAGGGACCGCATTTTCCGGTCGGGTGACACTGCGCCACTATGGAGTCCGCATAATTCGAGCAAAGAAGACATGTGACACGGACCGCTGTCGAGCGGACAGTCGAGCGGACATAGGGACGGACCCGACGCCCGACGTCTTTCCCCGTCGGACAGACTCCCAGCCACAGCTCGGAGGGCCCCCGTCCCGACGCCTGCGGGGAAAGAGGTGCGGGGACGCTGGCCACGCGCACCTCCTCCTCCTTCGCCGCCACCCCTTCCGCGCATTATCCTGCCGTTGAAAGGGAAGACCCCCTGTCCAGGCGAAATCGAGCCCGAGTCATGCAGGGAGGCCAAGGCCCCCACAGAGGTGAAAGCGTGTTCGCACGGTGGCTCTGGGGTGGAACCCTCGTCCTGACCACGATACTCCTCGCCTTCTCCCCCGCCCTCCCACAAACCCGAGAGCCGGTCCCGGACGAAGCGGCCGCTCAGCTCATCACGGCGGCCCTGTTCCAGTACTTCGACCCCTCGTCCGTGTTCCAGGTGACCGTCTTTGGAGCCAGCATCGCGGGAGACTCTCTTCGGCTCGAGACCGTCCACATCGACGGCCGGCCGGCTGTCCTTCACGGGTTCCGCGCGGGCCTCCTGGCGCACTTGACGGACGTGGAGCTCGACGCGGCCGGCATGGCCGCCCAGCAAGTCCGCGTGAGGCGGGTCCGGAAAGCCACCATCGTCCTCGAGGCGACTGCGCGGGACGTGGAAGCGGGCCTTACAGGTCTCTCGCCGAGACTCCTCCACCCCAAGGTCGTTCTCGGGGACGGACAGTTCGAGATCGCCGCGACCGTTGCGCGGGGTCAGAAGCTCTACCCCGCGGTGGCCCGCGGCCGCCTCCGCATCGAAGGAGGTCAGAGAGTCATCGTGCTGGTCACCCGGGCCACCGTCTCCGGAGACGACGTGCCGCCCCATCTCGTGGAGAGCGAGCTCGCCAAGCTGAACCCCGTCGTCGATCTGTCGCGCTGGCCTCTCGGCCTCCGGATCCAGCGCGCGGTGCTGTCCCGCGGAAAGGTCGAGTTCCTGCTCACCGCCGGCGAGTAGCCAGGCTCTCGGGATCGCCCGACCGGGGGACCCCCAGGGAACGGCGACGGAGGACCCCGGAGGAGAGGCGGGGATCCGGGAGGCGAACGGGCTTTCGCCGGGGGAGGAGCGGACCGGGAGAAGGAGTGAGGAGACCCCGGGGGGAAGTGCCAGGGCGACGCCCGTCCACGCTCCGCCCTGCACCGCGCCTGCTCTCGGACGCCTGGCCGCCTGCCGATGTCGTGGACGGGGAGGCCAATGGCCGTGCGGGCTGTCACTCTCAACCACGTCAGCATCAGCGTCCGGGACCTCGAAGAGTCTGTCCGCTTCTACACGACCGTCTTTGGAATGGAGCGCATTCCGACTCCCAATTTCGGATTCCCCGTCCAGTGGCTGCGGGTGGGGAACCTCCAGCTGCACCTCTTCAAACGCGACGTGCCGACTCCCCAGTACCACCACTTCGGGATCACCGTCGACGACTTCCACGCTGTCTACCTGAAGGCCAAGGAGCTCGGGATCTTCGACCGGACGACCTTTGGGCACCACGTGTACGAGCTCCCCGGGGGCTGCGTGCAGATGTACCTGCGGGACCCCGCGGGCAATCTCGTGGAAGTGGACTGGCCCGACGTGAGGACCCTCGACAGGTCCATCGTCACCGACCTCCGGCGTCTGGCCGACGTCCACCCCCAGGTGGGCGAAAACCTTCGCGCCACACTCTTCCTCGGCCGGGACGAGCGGGAGAAAGTGGGGGAGGAGCGCACGCGCCGCGGCTCGACGTGACGAGCTCCACGAGGGAGGGGGCGGTGTCGCGATGAAACCGGCGCCCTTTGCGTACCACGCCGCCAGGACGGTCAAGGAGGCGGTGAGCCTCCTCGGCGAGTTTCAGGACGGCGGCCGCGTGCTCGCGGGGGGCCAGAGCCTCGTCCCTCTCATGAACTTCCGCCTGGCGCGCCCGTCCCACCTGGTCGACATCAACCCGGTGGAGGAGCTGGACTACATCCGCCGTGCGGACGGCGTCCTCGCCATCGGCGCCCGGACCCGGCAGGCGGCGGCGGAACGCTCCCCCCTCGTCCGGGACCAGGCGCCTCTCCTGGCCGAGGCGCTGGGGTGGGTGGGCCACGAGCCCATCCGTCACCGGGGCACCGTGGTCGGCAGCATCGCCCACGCCGATCCCGCGGCCGAGATCCCCGCCGTGGCCCTGGCCCTGGACGGCGAAGTGACAGCCCTCAGCACGCGCGGGGAGCGGACCATCGCGGCTGCGGATTTCTTCCGCGGGCCCTTCGCGACGGCCCTCGAGCCCCGGGAGTTGGTCACGGAGCTGCGGCTCAAGATCTGGCCGCCCGGCACGGGCTATGCGTTCCTGGAGTTCGCCCGCAGGCACGGGGACTTCGCCATCGCCGGCGCGGGCGTTCTCCTGCACCTCGGGCCGGGAGGCGTGGACCAGGCGGCGGTGGTGCTGTGCGGGGTCGGGGACACCCCCGTGCGTGCGCGGAGGGCCGAGGAGCGGCTCCTCGGACACCCCCCGACGCCGGAGGCCCTGGACGAGGCCGCGGAGGCGGCCGTCGCGGACCTGACCCCGCCCGGGGACGTCCACGGAAGCCCGCAGTACCGCCGCAAGGTGGCGAGGGCCTACGTCCGGCGGGCGCTCACGCTGGCCCTGGAGCGGGCCCGCAGAGGAGGGCGTCCATGAGGGACATCCACAGGATCTCCGTGACGGTCAACGGCCGCCGGTACGACAGGGAAGTGGAGTCGCGAAAGCTCCTCGTCGACTTCCTCCGGGAGGACCTCGGGCTCGTGGGGACCCATGTCGGGTGCGAGCACGGGGTCTGCGGGACCTGCACGGTCCTCCTGAACGGCGAGAGCATCCGGTCATGCCTCACCTTCGCCGTGCAGGCGGACGGCGCGGCGATCATGACCGTCGAGGGGCTGGCCCGCGACGGGCAGCTCCACCCCCTCCAGGAGGCCTTCCGGGAGAAGCAGGCCCTCCAGTGCGGCTACTGCACGCCGGGCATGCTCCTCCGCGCCTATGAGATCCTACAGGACAATCCCTCCCCGCGCCCCGAGGACGTGCGCAAGGGGATCGCCAGCAACCTGTGCCGGTGCACGGGGTACCAGTTTATCATCGAGGCCATCCTCGACGCCGCGAGTCGCCTCCGCGCCGCGGGGGCAGTCCCGGGGTCCGCGAGACGAGAGGAGGTGCTCCCATGACCGCGCCCCTGTCCCCCTCGCCTCCCCGCAGGTGGGTGGGGAAGTCGATCCCGCGGATCGAGGACCCGAAGTTCCTCCTCGGGCGCGGCGGGTACATCGACGACCTGGCGGTGCCCGGGATGCTGCACGCGGCGGTCGTGCGGAGCCCGCACGCCCACGCCCGCATCACGCGGGTGGACGTCGAGGCCGCCCGGCGCCTGCCGGGGGTGGTCGCCGTGGTGACGGGCGCCGAGGCCGCGACGCTGTGCAACCCGCTCCCCGACTTCGGCCCCGCACCGGACAAGCACGTCTGGCGCTGCCTCGCCGTGGACAAAGTCCGCTACGTCGGCGAGGGCGTGGCCGCCGTCGTCGCCGAGAGCCGGTATCTCGCGGAGGACGGCTGCGACCTCGTCTCGGTGGAGTACGAGGTCCTCCCGCCCGTCGTGGACCCGATCGCCGCGAGTCAACCCGGCGCGCCGCTGGTGCACGACGCCCTCGGGTCAAACGTCGCCTACGAGCGCACCTTCGTCTTCGGGGACGTGGAGCGGGACTTCGCCGAGGCCGACCTCGTCGTGCGGGACCGCCTGCGCTGGCATCGCTCCGGGGGGCAGCCGCTGGAGACCGTCGGCGCGCTCGCCCAGTACGACCCGGGGACCGGCATGCTCACCATCTACTGCAACTCCCTCACCTTCACCCACTTCCTCTTCATGGTCGCGAACACCCTCAAGATCCCCAGCAACAAGCTGGACATCCGCCCCACCCCCGCGGGGGGGAGCTTCGGGTCGAAATTCTGGGCGGTGAAGGTGGCCGTCCTGGCGGGCATGCTGGCGCGCCTGACGGGTCGCCCCGTCAAGTTCATCGAAGACCGCGTCGACAACATCAGCAACTGCGACCACCATGGATCCGACCGGATCTACGACGTGGAGCTCGCCGTGATGAAGGACGGCACCCTCCGCAGCCTGAAGATCGACGTGGTCGACGACTACGGCGCGTACATCCAGTTCGGGACGGGGACCCACGGGAATTCGCTGGCCCAGGTCGTCGGCCCCTACCGCATCCGGAGCGTCCGGTACGGCGTGCACGCGGTCCTCACGAACAAGTGCCAGCAGGGAGCCCACCGCGGGTTCGGCTCCGAGGTGACGAACTGGGTCGTCGAGAGGATGGTGGACCTCGCCGCCCGCGCGCTCGCCATGGACCCGGTCGAGATCCGGAGGAGGAACTTCATCCGGCCCGACCAGTTCCCGTACGTCATCCCCACGGGCAACATGTACGACAGCGGCAACTACGACGGCGTGCTCACCAAGGCGCTGGAGCTGGCGGACTACGCGCACTGGCGCAGGGAGCAAGAGCGCCTCCGCCGGGAGGGCCGGTACATCGGCATCGGCGTCATCAGCTGCCAGGAGCGGAGCGTGTTCAGCGCGACCGAGTTCTGGTTCTGGTTCGACCAGCCGGCCGCCAAGGTCACGAGCGCTCCGGAGAGCGTGACGCTCTGCGTGGACGCCGCGGGCAACGTCACCGCCACCCTGTACTCGAACGCCTTCTGGGGGAACAGCCCCGACACGGTCGTCGCGCAGCTCGTCGCCGAGGAGTTCGGCGTGGACCCGGCGTCGGTCACCGTCGTCTACTCGGGGTCCAACAGGGGCCTCCCCGCGACGGGCCCGGGCGGAAGCCGGTTCACGGTCATGATCGCCGGGGCCATCAGCGGGGCGGCGGCCCGGATCAAGGAGAAGGCGGCCCGGATCGCCGCCCACCTCCTGGAGGTGAGCGTGGCCGACCTCGAGTGGGCGGACGGGGGGTTCCGGGTGAAAGGGGCTCCCACGCGGGCGAAGTCGCTCGCCGAGATCGCCCTCTGGGCCCACCTCTTCAAGCACAGCCTCCCCGACGACATCGAGACCGGCCTCGTCGCGGACAAGGTCTACGACCACCCCTACACGACGATGCCGTCCGACGACCGGAAGAACCTGGGCGTCTTCTACCCCTTCGTGGGGAACGCGTGCCACATTCCGGTCGTCGAGGTGGACATCGACACGGGGGCGGTGACTTTCCTGAAGTACGTGGCCGTGCACGACGCGGGGACGATGGTCAATCCCCGCTCCCTGGAGGGGCAGATCATCGGGGGGACGGCCCACGGCATCGGGACGGCCCTCCTGGAGGAGTACGTCTACGATGCGGGGGGCCAGCTCCTGACGACGAGCTACATGGACTACGTGATCCCGTCTTCGATGGAAGTCCCCGACGTGATCGTCGGCCACCAGGAAACGCCCTCTCCCTTCACCGTGCACGGCATCAAGGGGGGCGGCGAGGGGGGGCGCATGATGACGCCCGCGGCCGTCTCGGCGGCGATCGACGACGCGCTGGCGCCTTTCGGGGTCCGGTGTAACGAGATCCCCGCAACGCCGGAACGGGTAAAGGCCAGGATCGACGCGGCCCGGAAGGAACACAGGTAGAGGCCCCAGTCCCCCTCCCCCGAGGGAGTCCCCGACGGAATGGATGCCACATCCCCCGCCGACGCCCGGACACGCGAGGCGCCGGGGCGCTCCCGCCGCAGAGCGGGCGGCGGGGAGGGCTGGCCGGGAGGGCACCGGGGGAGCTGATGCGGGGGAGACGGCCTCGCGTGGTGGTGGCCGGGGGGTCGCTCGGCGGGCTGACGGCGGCTCTCTGGCTCGCCGAGGCGGGTTGCGAGGTCACGGTCTGCGAGCGGTCCCGGCTCCCCCTGGAGGGACGCGGGGCGGGAATCGTCCTCCATCCGTCCACTGTGCGGTACTGGGTGGAGCATGGGTCGACGGACCTCTCCTCCATCGCGGCGGCAGTGCGGCAGGTCCGCTACCTGACCCCCGCGGGCGATGTGGCCTCCGAGGTCAGGTGCCGTTTCTGGTTTGCCTCCTACACGTCGCTCTACCAGGGGCTGCTGTCCTGTCTGGATCGGGGCCGGTATCTCCTGGGTCGTGAGGTGGTGGGGTGCGACCGGGACGGCGACGAGGTGGTGGTCCGGTGCGGGGACGGCACGGAGGTGAGGGCTGACCTCCTCGTGTGGGCGGACGGCATTCAGTCCACGGGGCGGCGGATCCTCCTGCCGGGGGCGGCGTTCCGGTACGCCGGGTACGTGGGCTGGCGGGGAACCGTGAGGGAGAGCGATCTCCGGCCCCCCGTCTTCGCGTCCCTCGCCGGGGCCATCACGTACTACCTCCTGCACCCGGGCCACATCCTCGCCTATCCGATCCTGTACGGGGACGGGGGTGGCCGGGGGCCGGAGCGGCGGATCAACTGGGTGTGGTACGTGAATGTTCCGGGAGACTCCGTGGACGACCTCATGACCGACAGGGACGGGGTGCGGCAGACGGTGTCGGTCCCTCCCGGAGGCGTCCGGGAGGAGCACGTGCGCGCCCTGCGGAGGTACGCTCGGGAGGTGCTTCCGCCCCCCCTCCGGGAGATGGTCCTCCGGACCTCCCACCCCTTTCTCCAGCGCATCGGGGACCTGAGCGTGCCGCGGATGGCGTTCGACCGCATGTGCCTGGTGGGGGACGCGGCCTTCGTCGCCCGCCCCCACGTGGCGGCCGGGACCGCAAAGGCGGCAGAGGACGCCTGGCGGCTGGCGCGCGCCGTCGCCTCCTGTGAGGGGGACATCGCGGCAAGCCTCCGCGTCTGGGAGCCTCCCCAGCTGAGCCTCGGGGCGTCCGTGGTGGAGCGGGCCCGGGAGGTGGGCGAGCGGATGCAGGTGACCGGAGCCTGGCCCGTGGGCGCTCCCCTGCCCTTCGGCCTGTACCAGAATGGGGACAGCGAGTTCGAGGGACCGATCGCACCGGGGCACACCACGCCGTCGGACCTCCCGGACGGGAGCCCCCGGGAGCCGGTGCCCCGGCCCAGCCCGGGTCCCTGACAGCCGAAGGCGCCCTCGTCCAGACGGCACGCTGCCACCGGGTAGCGCCCGCGCCCGGCAAGCGGACTGCCGCCTGCGGGGGAGGGGGAATTCCGTGCATGACGTCTGTCTCCGAGGGATTACGAACAGCTCCTGAGTTCGGGGTGAAGGGTGGCCGTCGTTTCATGCTCGGTCATGCTACACCGGTCCGCCCGCACGCGACTGCTGTGGGCCGTGGTGGCCGTCATGGCGGCGCCCCGAGGGGCGCGGCGACACGCAGGTCTCCCCGCACCCGGGCAGGACGCGCGAGGCCGTGGATGGGGTCCCGGTCCGGCCCCCTGAAGGGCCACCGAGGCCCGAGGAGGGAGGGCACGGGAACTTTCCCTGCGGCTTGCGCGCTGTCAGCAGGTGCGCGCGCACACCAAGACACGGAAGGAGGAGCACCCCATGCGATACCGCACTCTCGTCTCCCTCGGGATTGCTGCGACGCTCGCGGCCCTGACGGCCGCGGGATTCGCCCAGACCCCTCCCCCCCAGCCTTCCCCCAGCCAGCCGTCGCCCTCCCTGCGGGGGCCGCAGGCGAGCGACCGCAGCATCGTCGTCGCCCACCGGGTCGTGCTGCGCATGATCCGGGCCCTGGAGCGCGACCAGAGAGACTACGGCGGATACCGGGTCAAGGCCATCGCCGACCTCCGGCAGGCGGCTCAGGATCTCGAGCAGGCCATCCAGTACGACCGCGCCCACGAACCTCAAAGGTAGAGCTCTGCGGACCGGCGCCCCGGCCCTCAGCCTCGGGGCCGGGGCGCCCCCTCCCGCGCCAGGGGAGAGATCGACTTCGCTCCCATCCGCGACGAGACCCGCTGTTCGGCCCCCGATGTCTCACGCCGCAGGGAATGGCCAGCGTCGAGGAGGCCGCGCCCCGGGTGGCTCTTCATCCCGACCTCCCGGAGCAGGCGCTTCTTGACGCCGTAGATCCCGCCCGACCCCTGGCCCGGTGTCAGGATCCCTCCATGGAGGCCCTGTCTTACAGCACAAGCGGGCGGTGTAGGAACCCTACGGTTCCCTTCCCGCGCTGAGGCCTGCGAGGATGTGGAGGTCCTCCCGCAAGCGCGCGTAGGCGCGCCGGTAGATGGCGTAGAGGGTGTCGTAAACGCTCCTGGTAGCGGCCTCGGGCAGGACAGTGCGTACGATGGGGTTCCACGCGGATGTATCGACCCCCATCGCCTCGGCGGCCATGCGGGCGTCTCCGTAGGCAGCCCCGATGGTGATGGAAGGGACCAGCTGGGGGACCTGGGTCACGTCGCTGACGATCTGGACCCAGACATCCCCCCGCGTCCCACCGCCGACAGCAAAAAGTCGCGTGGGAGATGCTCCGGCTTCCGCCATGGTCTCGACGTTGTGGCGGACTCCGAAGGCCACCCCCTCCAAAATGGACCTGAAGAGGTGCTCCCTCCCATGGTGGAGGGTCAGCCCGAGCCAGCATCCGCGTGCGTCGGGGTCGAACAGAGGCGTCCGCTCCCCGGCAAAGTAAGGGAGGAGGACAAGACCCGCGCTGCCGGGGGGCACGCGGGCAGCGCCCTCCATGAGGGTCGCGATATCCCCCCCGACGAGGTCCGAAAACCACGAGGTCAGGATCCCCGAGGTGGCCATCCCAGCCGCGAGAGAGTACGTGGAGGGAGTACGGCCCGTGGCAGCCCAGAGGGCGGGGTGAACGGTGGGGGCGGCAACAGTCTGAATCAGAAAGAGCGTCGACCCGTACATCACCATCGTGTCACCGACCTCACTACACCCCGCCCCGTAGGCCTCCGCCAGGGCATCGATCGTCCCGGCGATCACGGGTGTCCCGGCCCGCAACCCTGTCTGAGCGGACGCGTCCGGGGCCACGCTCCCGACAACCTCGCCCGGCCAGGCGAGCCGCGGCCGCTCCACGGAGGGGGCGATCTCGTCCCACGCCTCCGCCCACCAGGTACGCGCGCGGAGGTCGTACAGCGGGTCGCTGGCGCTGGCAGAGTAGTGGTCCGCCACATACTCACCCGTCAGGCGGAAGACAAGGTACGCCGAGGAGAGAAACCAGCGGCGCGTGCGGGCCCACACGGCCGGCTCGTGCCGCCGGATCCAGAGGACCTTCGGCCCGACAGCCTGAGTGGTGAGGCGGTTCCCGCACACGCGCACAAGGGTGCTCTCGCCGAAGCGCGTCGTGAGGTCATCGATCTCCCGGGTGGCGCGCGTGTCGATCCCGTAGAGAATGGCCGGACGCAGAGGGCGCCCATCCCCGTCCGCGACGAGCACGACGGGGCCGATCCCGCTCACCCCGACGGCGGCGATGCCCCGCCCATCCCTTCCTGCGAGAATCTCCCTGATGAGCGCTCGGGCATCGCCCCACCACACGGCCTCCGCGTCGTGCTCGAAGTGCCCCGGGTAGGGCGTCGACACCCCATGGGGCCGGCTGGTGCTCGCCACTACAGCCCCCGAGGATGAGACGAGGACGGCCTTACTGCTCGATGTCCCGATGTCGAGGCCTAGATACAGGTCCGGGGCCATCTCCCTCCCCTCCGCAACCTTAGAAACGGCGTGGCCCGGAGAGCCGTCCCATTACCAGGACACGCACCACCGGCCCCTTTCGAACACCACCCTGTCGTCCAGTTGGATCGTTCCTTCGGTGCGCAGGTCCTTGATGAGATCCCAGTGCACAGCGGAGCGGTTCACGCCCCCACAGTGCTCATAGGCTCGCCCGAGGGCGATGTGCACCGTCCCCGCCATCTTCTCGTCGTAGAGGATGTCCCCGAAGAAATGCGGGATCCCGTCGTTCGTCCCCACCCCGAATTCGCCGATACGGGAGGCTCCCTCGTCCGTGTCCAGGAGACGATGGAGCAACTCCTCGTGAGTCCGGGCCGTCGCCGCGACGACACGCCCACGCCGGAAGGCGAGATGGATCCCTTCAATGAAGACGCCGCCATAGACCCCGGGCAGGTCGAAGGTGATCTCCCCCTCCGCGCTGTCGTCAACGGGGGCGGTGTAGATCTCGCCGTCGGGCATGTTGAGGTGGCCATCGCCCACGGCGTACCGCCGACCTCGGGTGGAGAAGGTGAGGTCCGTGCCGCGGCCCGTGACGGTGACCCGCTCCGCCGCCTGAAAGATCTCCGCCAAGGCCGCGAAGCGCCGGCTCTCCGCGGTCCAGTCCCGGAGCGTGGCGGCGAAGAAGAAGTCCATGGTCTCGAGGAGGCTCACGCCCGCCTGCTGGGCTAGAGGCTCTCCCGGGACACGGACGAGGACCCACCGGGTGAGGGCGGTCCGCAGGGCCGACACGTGGCCCTGGGCGCGGCGGTGGAGAGCGATCCTCTGGGAAGGGATGCCTTGAGATTCGAAGGGGTTCCTCGCACCCCGGAGTCCGATGTACACGTCGGCCCACTCCATGCCGTAGGCCTCGAGGTCCGGCACGCGTCCGATTTGCTCCTCATCCCCGTGGCGCATGAGCTCACGGTCCAGATAGGCCGAGCCAAAGATCACCTGGGGGAACGCCCCCCGGCGGACAGCCTGCGCGTACACCGCCCGGGCCAGGGGAAACGTCTCAACCTCCTGCATCATGATCAAGACCTTGTCGCCGGGCCGGGTGTCGGTGGAATAGGAGACAAGGATCTCCGCGAGGCGGTCCCACCGGGGGTCCATCATCCCTCCCCCCTCCCCACGGACCGAAGGTCCGGCCGGTGGAGGACAGCGCGCGCAGAGAGCCGACGCCGCAGGGCCAGGAGGAGAGTCCGGTGTGCGGCCGAGAGCGCGAGGACCGCGATCACGATGGCCCCCTGCGCCATCTGGTAGGCGAACTGACTGAAGCCCAGGCTGTCAAAGCCCGTCCGGATGAGGGTGAGACACACGGTCGCCAGGACGATGCCCGTGACAGTGCCGAATCCGCCGTTGGGGTCCACGCCCGCGAGGATCGCGATCACGATGGAGAGGAGGATGTAGGACTGCCCGTAGTCCGGGGCCGCGCTCGCGGTCCGCGCCACGATGATGACCCCGGCGAGAGAGGCAAGCGCGCCGCTTGCCACGTAGGCGCCCAGGAGGACCCGCGCCACGCGGATCCCCGAGAACCGCGCGGCCACGGGGTTCGCCCCGACGAGCGTCATGAGGACACCGAGCTTCCTCCAGTTCAAGAGCAGTCCCACGCCCAGAGCGGATCCCGCGAAGATGAAGACCGGGACGGGGATCCCCCAGGGGCTCGCGTTGCCGATGTCGGTAAAGGCGCTCGGCAGGCCCAGAACGGCGTGCCCCCCTGTCCAGGCGATGGCCAGACCCCCGAAGAACTGGAGACTCGCCAGGGTGGCAAGGATCGGAGGAAAGCGGAGGACCCCGATGAGGATCCCGTTGATGGCCCCGCAGCCGACGCCCACCGCGAGGGCCAGCAGGACCCCCAAGACGACCAGGGCTGGGGGGGCGGCGTGCCCGACGAGGCGGGGGGCGGCCACGAGGAACTCCGTCGCCACGAGACCGGCGAGGTTGGCGATGCCCACCAGCGAGAGGTCTATCCCTCCCGTCACCATCGAGAGCATGACCCCGAGGCCCAGCAGTCCGGTCTCCGGGAACTGAAAGCCCATGGACTGGAGGTTGGCGATCGAGGGAAACGTCCCGGGGGAGGCGACCGCGAAGACCGCAAAGACCGCCACGGTCGTCCCAAGGAGGTACCAGGGGACCCGCTCCCCCCGGAGGAGCTGCACGAGACGGATCACGGGGACACCTGGAGGGGAGTCGGAGCTCTCCTCCTCGGGCGCCGGGCGACCGTCTGGGCCAGGATCCCCAGGACCAGCAGGACTCCCACGGCCACCCTCTGCCACGCACTCGGGATCCCCAGCAGGATCAGCGAGTAGTTGATCAGGGACACGAGGAGGACACCGAGGACCGTTCCGAGCACCGACCCCCGTCCTCCGAAGATCGATGCCCCTCCGAGGACGACCGCGGCGATGACGTTCAGTTCCATCCCGACCAGATCGAAGGGATTCGCGTATCCGATCAAGGCGACGTGGATCATGCCGGCGAGGCCGGAGAGAGCCCCGGCGAGACAGAGGACTCCGCCTTGGATGAGTCGGATGGGAAAGCCCGCACGCCGGGCCGCTTCCAGATCTCCCCCCATGGCGTAGAGACCCCGGCCGGTCACGGTGCGGGTGAGGAACAGCGAGAGTACAACGCACAGGACGGCCAGCGGGAGGACCAGCACGTGCAGTCCCACGGACTGCCCTCCGCTCGCGTGGACCCGGACCAGGTCCCGGGTGGGGAAGTCGACGAGGGTCCCCGGAAGGACGGACACATAGGTGGAGCCGATGGCCGAGAGCAGAAATCCCGTGAAGATGCCCCTTGTCCCGAGGGTTACGATGAGCACGGGCAGGTGCAGGGCTCCGATGGCCACGGCGTTCACGCCCCCGAGCCCCACCCCGATGAGGGTGGCGAGGAGGAATGCCACGGGGACGTTGTGGGCGAGCCACGGGGACGCCACGGCCAGACGGGCGACCGTGTAGCCCGCGAAGATCCCGACGGCATCGAAGGACACGTCGATGCCTCCCGTGAGCAGCACGACGAGAAACCCCAGAGAGAACACGAGGGGCTCGAAGGAATCGTGGAGGACGTTGAAGACGGTAGCGAGGCTCCAGAACCGCCGGTCCACGAATCCGACGGCCAGGGCCAGCCCGACGAGGGTGACCGCGACCAGCCCCTCGTTGGTGCGACCCCGCGCCGCGGACACAGCCCGCGCAAGCAAGTGCCCGGGCAGGGTCATGCCTGGAGCGCGTGAGTGAGCGCGTCCTCGGTGATCTCGGCTCCGACGAGCTCGTCGCTCACCCTCCCCCTCCTCATCACCAGAATCCTATGACAGAGGGCTACGAGCTCCGGAATGTCGTCCGACGCGATGAGCATGGCGATGCCCTTCTCGCTGAGCTCGCGGAGGAGCTGGTGAATCTCCTCCTTGGATCCCACGTCCACGCCCACCGTGGGACCGTTCAACAGCAGGATGCGCGGCGCCCGCATGATCCACCGGGCCAGCACGACTCGCTGCTGGTTTCCTCCCGACAGGTAGGCTACAGGGACGGCCGGCGAGGGGGCTGCGACCCGCAGCTCGGCGAGGACCCGGCCCACCAGGGTCCCAACGGCTCCCCACCGGAGGCACCCCCACCGCGTGGGCGCCGCGTCGAGCGTGGAAGCGATGATGTTGAGAGTGACGGAGTGGCGGAGGAAAAGCCCCTGGGCCAGGCGGTCGCCGGGGACGTATCCGATCCCCCGGGCGACCGCCTCCGAGGGGTCGCGGATCGTCCGCCTCTCGCCGCCGATGATGACCTCGCCGGCGTCAGCACGACGTACTCCGAAGAGGGTCTCGAGCACGTCGACGGCCCCCGACCCGAGCAGGCCCGCGAACCCGAGGATCTCCCCTTGCCGCACCCTGAAGGAGATATCCTCAAAGACCCCAGCCAGGGTCAACCGCTGCACGGCGAGGAGGACCGGGGCGTGCGGGGAGACGGGACGGGTCTGGCGCTGATCCAGGACGGCCCGGCCCGTCATGGCGTGGACCAGGGTGCGTCTGTCGAAGGTCCCCCGCGGGCCGTCCGCCACGACGAGACCGTTCCTCAGGACGGTCACACGATCGCCAATGGCGAGCACCTCATCCAGCTTGTGGCTGACGAAAACCACAGCCACTCCCCGCGCGGTCAGGTGCCTGATCACCCGGAAGAGGGACTCGACCTCCCGCCACGTGAGGGCCGCCGTCGGTTCATCCATGAAGATGACCCGCGCATCCCGGGCGAGGGCGCGGCATATGGCGGTGATCTGCTTGTCCGCCATGCTCAAGTCGTCAACGAAGGCGTCCGGGTCGAGCCGGACCCCGACGTAGTCCATCGCCCGGCGCGCGATGGCGCGCGCCTCCCCTGCGCGAAAGAAGGGCGTCTCCTCCCCGAGGTACCGCGCAAGAGCGATGTTCTCGGCCACCGTCAGGTTAGGGAACAGGGCCAGGTCTTGGTAGATGGCCTCGATCCCGTGGCGGATCGCCAGTCGGGGGGTGAGGGTGGAGTAGGACCGTCCCGCAATCTCGATGGCCCCCTCGTCCGGCGGGAGGGCCCCCGTCGCGATTTTGATCAGGGTGCTCTTGCCGGATCCGTTCTCCCCCACGACGCACTGAACCACTCCGGCGTCCACCGCGAAGTCCACGCGGTCGAGAGCCTGCACTCCTCCGAACCGCTTGGCAATGCCACGGAGCCTGAGGAGAGGCGAGCTCATGCCCCGCCTCACGCGGCGCGAGTGCTCAAGGGGGGAGGACCTGTGAGCTCCTCCCCCCTTGCCCTCAAGCTAGAAGTTATACTGCGCGATATTGTCCTTCCCGATAGCGAGCTGCGCCGTCCCTCGATAGCAGTGGGGAGAGGTATTCCCACCGCAGGGCTGGATGTGGGTGTATCCGGGAACCCCCAGGTTCGTGCCGGGGCGGATCGGCTTGCCCTCAGCCAGCATGAGCGCTGCGTACATGGTCGCCTCCCCCGCGAGCGCCGGATCCCACAGGAAGATCCTGTAGATGGTCCCCTTCTCGATGTAGTCCCGGGTGAGGGAGGGGAGGCTCGTGCCGACGATGCATACCTTCCCTGCGAGGCCAAGCTCCGTGACGGCTCGGGCGATCCCTACGACATCCGTGGCGGCGCTCCCCTCGAATCCTCGCAGTCGGGGGTACTTCGCGAGGAGCGCCTTCGTCTTCTGGTAGGCCACGTTCGCGTCCTCATTGGACTCCACCGGGTCCGTGACACGCGTGATGCCCGGGTACTTCTTCTTCGCCTCGTCCAGGGCCCCCTGGACCCACTCCATGTGGCTCTGGGCGGTAAGGTGTCCCACGAACGCCGCGTACTGCCCCTTGCCTCCCATGCACGTGGCGAGGGCATCCATCATGCTCGCCCCGTACTCCGCGTTGCTGAAGGCCTCGAGGTCAAAATCGGTGTGCTGCAGCTGGGATGCCTCCTGGGACACAACGATGATGTGCGCCGCCTGCGCACGCGCCAGGACACCCTCCAGGGCTTGCTGGTTGTTGGGGACGACCCCGATGACGGTAGGTTTCTGCGGAATGAGGTTTTGGATGATCGACACCTGCCCCTCGGCCGTCGCCTCCGCAGGACCCGTCTGCTCCACGCGCACGCCTGTCTTCTTCGCAAAGGCCTTGAGACCGCTCTCCATTCGGTTGAACCAGTTCACGCCGGTGAGCTTCACCACGTTGACGAACCGCATCTGAGAAGGCGCCGGCCGCGCGCCCGCGGCGCTAGCATCATCCACGCCCGCCGTCGAGACAGCGAAGACCAGGACGACCATCGCGATCCACGCCGTCATTCGCCCTGCGACGACTCCCATTCCAAGACCTCCCCCGAGCGACTTTGCGTCTTCCCTCTCGCGTCTTTCCTCCGCAGTTCCCACTCGGCTACCCCCTTTCTCTCACTGCCCTCCTCGGCGTCCCGCGGGAGGACTCCGTGTCGGCACCCGGCCGTGGGCCTCCCCGTGCTACCCCAGGGACTGCCGGACTCGCCGTACCTCTTCCATGAATCGCCGCGCCCGGAGAGGGTCAACGGGATTCCACGTGACGCCGTTAACCTTGAGCGCAGTCCCGACGATGCATCCGTCCGCCACGGAGAGGACTTCGGCCACGTTGTCCTGCCGCACCCCCGTGTTGGCGAGGACGGGGACGTGCGCGACGGCTTCCTTGACGGCCGCGAGGCTCTCGACCGTCACCGGTTCGCCCGTGAGGCCTCCCGAGACGAGGATCGCGTCCGCCATGCTGCTGAACACCGCGCTGCGGGCGCGCTCTGCGAGCGACCGTGTATCAAGGGGGGACGCAAATTCGGCCGAGATGTTGTACAGGAGGAGCAGGTCCTCTCTTGCGAGGAGCCTGCGGCGCCGCAGCGCAGAGGCGGCCTTACCTACCCAGAGACCCATGTCGGACCCATACACGCCCGTGAAGATCTCGCGGGCGAACGTCGCCCCCACAGCTGCAGCGAGGGCCACCGTGCTATCCGCATCCCACAGCACGTCCACTCCAAAGGGGACGGTGATCTCCTCCCGCAGGCGACCAACGACGTAGGCCATGGTGGCGGTGGAGGCCACGTCGGCCTCGAGTTCGTACGGCCGGTCGTTCTCGTTGCCAAACATCACGGCGTCGACGCCGGCTTCCTGCAACGCCCGCAGGTCCCGTCTGGCGGCCTCGACGATGGCGTCAACCCCTCCGGAGGCGTCGTACAGGGGGGTCCCAGGGAGCGCGGCGAGGTGGACCATGGCGATGACCGGCTTGGCGACCGGGAACGCGGCGGTGAACCGCTCCACTAGACCACCTCGACCTGCGCGACCTGCTCGCGGAGCACGGTCTCCCACTGCCCGATCCCCGCGTCGGTGACGATCCCGTGGAGTTCCTGGAGGCGGCATACGTGGGCGAGCGCCCGCCGCCCAAACTTGGTGTGGTCCGCAAGAAGGATCGTGGACTGGGATGCCTTCATCGCGAGGCGCTTCAACGCGGCTTCCTCGACCGTGCTGATGGTGACCCCGCTCAGGTCGACCGCGTCCGCGCCGAGGAAGAACACGTCGGCGTAGATGCTCATGAGCTCACTCTCCGCCCACGGCCCCACGAGGCTAAATAAGCAGTTCCTCACCCTTCCCCCCGGGACCAGGACCTCCGTGCCCTCCTTGCCAGCGAGCGTCTGGGCCACCGGGAGATCCAGGGCGACGACCGTCAGCCGCCTCCCGGCCAGGATCCGGGCGACGGCAAGTGCCGTCGTACCCGAGTCCAGGATGACCGTCGCCCCATCCGGCACCAAAGTGGAGGCATGCAGGGCTATGCGTTCCTTCTCGTGCTTCATCCGCTCAGCCTTGACCACAAAGGGCGGCTCCTGGGCGGTGCCCATGCGGAAAGGGAGCGCTCCTCCATGGGTTCGTTCGATGAGGCGCTGTGCCGCAAGCCAGTCGAGGTCTCTCCGGGCTGTCGCGTAGGAGACCCCCAGCAATTTGGCCACTTCCGAAGTCCGGAGCCCTCCGGAGGACTCCAGGAGCTCCAGAATCCTTTGCTGCCGAAACCGCGCTAGAGTTCGCTCACTCATGGGATCGATCTTGATTGAAATAGACTTATTCTGATCGAAGGTGATTTCCTGCTCTGATAGAATGCGAACGTACATTCGAAGACTATGGAGTTTCCCAGGGGGAGCCAAGCCGCCAGGGGTCCATCCGGCCATCGGCACATCAATCCAACGGAGGAATCTGCGCTCGGCGCCGCGATCCCGGTGGACAGCGAGGGCCGATCATCCTCGCCCTCCGGACAGGGCGGTGCCCTTTCCGAACACCCCTCGCTGCCCCGTCCCCTCCCAACCAGAGGTGGGCATATACAGGACCGCAGGACCCGTGTCGTCGAGGCCCGATATACGGCACAGGGTGGAGGATGAGGACTTATGCGATGGACACGTCCCCTTCTCGCCTCAGTTCTCCTGCTCGGCCTCGCTATCGGCGGAACAGGGTGTGGATCCCACGCTCAGTATGGAGGGTGCTGCAAGATCTGCACAGTCGGCAAGGCATGCGGGGATACCTGCATTGCCGCATGGAAGACCTGTCACGTCGGGCCTGGATGTGCGTGTGATGCGAGTCTACCGCGGACGATAGCCCCATCCGGATATGCCGCGGCGGGGCACTGACACCCTAACGAGGAGGAGTTACCGTCTGCGTCTTCGGTCTCTAGAGATACTGCTCCTTTGCCCGTCGCCTGTCCCTCCAGGCGCGTTGGGGGGCTCCCGGAGGCCACGCAGAATCGTCCCCACCCCGGGATGACGGAGCGTCCGCGCCGGCTCAGCGACCGTCTCATCGGCCGGGCCATGGCTCCACGGAGGGTGACGTCCGTCCCCCCGAGGCCTCCCTGCTCCCCCCGGTCTCCTCTCCCCCGGAGACCCGAAGGAAGACCCCCAGGACCACCCTCCCGTGACACGCCATTCCCGGTCTAGGCTACCCGGTAGCGGGCCACGACCTCTTCGTTCAATTGAACTCCAAGACCCGGGCTTTGGGGAACGGCCACCCGCCCCCCCGCGTCGATCGCAAACGGAGGGACGACTAACTCCAGGTTGAGCGGGCTGTCCCACACGCAGAACTCCAGGAAGAGGGCGTTGGGAATTGCCGCGAGGAGGTGGAGCGACGCGGCCTTCACGATCCCCGTACTCCAGGCATGGGGCACACAGGGCCGTCCCCGATCCGCCGCCATACGCGCAATGCGGAGGCACTCCGTCAGCCCTCCTGCCCGGGTCACGTCGGGTTGGATCACATCGACGTGACCCCTGTCGATCAGCTCCGCGAACTCCCACCGCGTCGTGTTCTCCTCGCCCGCCGCGATGCGGATATCCGTACTGTCGGCCAGCCGCGCGTACTGCTCCAGCGAGTCGGGCAAGAACGGCTCTTCGATCCAAAAGGGCCGAAACTCGCCAAGGAGGCGGGCACCTTCGATGGCGTGGGTCCCCTCCCACCGGAACCCGAGGTCCAGCAAGAGGTCTACCCGGGGCCCCACTGCCCGCCGGGCGGCGCCGACCAGGGCCGCATCGCTCTCGAACCCCCGTCCGAATCCCCCCCAGCCCATCTTGACAGCTCGAAAGCCTCGCGAAGCCCATCGTTCCGCCTCGCGGCCTGCTTCCTCCGGCGTGTCGGGCATGAGCGTGCTCGCGTACGCGGGGACCCTCTCGCGGTACCCTCCCCCCAGGAGCCGATAGATCGGCTGGCCCGTCGCCTGGCCGGCGATATCCCACAGGGCGATGTCGACGCCGCTCATGGCCATGACCGTCGCCCCCCGTCTCCCGAAGAACATCGTCCCCTCGTACATCCGGTCCCACAGCCGGGCGGGCTCCAGGGGATTCTGCCCCACGAGCAACGCCTTCAGCCCCGCCGAGATCAAGTGGGACTTCGGGGCCTCCACGATGGCCTTGATCACAAAGGGGGAGGCATCCACCTCTCCAAGACCAGTAATGCCCTCGTCGGTGTGAACCCGGATGACGACCGCGTCCTGCGTACTGTCGGCGATGTCGCTCACAACAGGCAGACGGAGCACGATCGTCTCGATGTCGGTGATCTTCACGTCGCCCCTCCTTCGCGCGGAAAGTATTCGCCCAGCAATCCCTCCAGTCAAGACACACGCCTAGCGGGCCGCACGGCTCCACGCCACAAGCCGTCTCCCCCGGGCGGACAGGGCCCTCGCTCTCTGGCCCATCCGGAGACGCTGCTCCATCCACGTCACGCCCAGCGCCCCCGGATAGCAGATCGCAAGGTAGATCAGAGCGATCAGGGTGAAGATCTCGAAGTTCTTGAACGTGCTGGCCGCCAACACCTCGCCCGTGAACATGAGGTCCTTCAGCGTGATGATGGACACGAGAGACGTGTCCTTGAAGAGGGAGATGAAGTAATTCCCGATCGGCGGGAGGACGATCCGTATCGCCTGGGGCAGTATGATGCGCCTCATGAGGAGGGATCGAGACATGCCGAGGGAGAGCCCCGCCTCAATCTGGCCCTTGTCGACGGCCTGGATCCCGGCCCTGTAGACCTCCGAGAGGTAGGCGGAGTAATTCACCGTGAGCCCAATCGTGCCGGCAGAGAAGGGGTCGAGTTTGATACCCACAAACGGCAAGACGTAGTATGCGTAGAAGAGTTGGAGCAGCAAAGGGGTTCCCCGAATCACCTCCACGTAGAAACGGGCCAGGATCCGAAGCACCCGGAAGCGCGACAGCCGCGCCAGCGCCAGGAGGAGGCCCCAGGCCAGGGCGAGGGCCATGACCAGGACCGTCAGGAGGATCGTCACCTTCGCCCCACTCAAGAGCGGGGGCAAGAAGACCTTGATGTCCTCCCACGAGAAGAACATCCCGATCCCCCCGGTCCTCCCGGTCCGGAACCGGCGTGCGGCTACTTCTTCTTCATCCCCGGGAAGGTCGCGAGGTTGCGGATGGACAGACCGTACTTTTCCAGGATGGCGAGAAGCGTGCCATCCACCCTCAGCTCCGCGAGGGCATGACTGAAGGCGTTGTTGAGATCGTTGTCTTCCTTCCTCACGCCGTACCGCGTCCAGTCGCTGAGATCCGACTGGGGGATGTAGTCCTTCGCCAGCTCAATCTTCGCGTCGGGGTGGGCCTTGAGGTACCACGCGTACACAGGCTCGTCGCCGATGATGGCGTCCACGCGCCCCGCCGAGAGGTCCTGGATCTCCTCGTCGAAATCCTTGTAGACCTTCACTCCCGCGATGTCCTTCCTCTTCTCAAGCCAGTCCACGTAGTTCTCTCCACGGATTGCCCCAACGGTATGGCCCTTGAGGCTCTCCCAGGTCGTCAGCCCCTTGGGGTTCCCCTTCTGCACGATCAGCCAGTCGGCGTAGAAGTAGACAGGTTCGGTGAAGTCGATCACCTGCAGGCGTTTGGCGGTGATGTGGATGTTGGTGATGAGGTAGTCGAACCGCTTGCTCACCAATCCGGGGACCATGCTCTCCCAGGGGCCTTCCACGAAGGAGACCTTGGTGATCCCGAGCCGTCTGGCGGCGGCCATGGTGATGTCGTAGTCGATCCCTCGTCGCTGGTTTGTCGCCGGGTCACGCCAATTGTAGGGGGCATCGTTGGTGATCCCGAAGGTCAAACCCTTGTCCACAGCCCGCTTGAACGACCCGTCTCCTCCCGGGTGAGCGAGACGCGCGCCTGTCTCCAGGGGGGTTTGCTGCGCGAACGCCGGGCGCGACGGCTCCATCACCTCCGCCACCCCAAACGCGACGGCGCCCGCCGTCGCGACCGCATCCCGCAACACCTCCCGGCGGGTCCTCCGCAGACTCCTTGCCACCTCTCGCTCCATCCGCGCACCTCCTCGGCATGCTCGTCGTCTCGCGTGTCAGTCCGCTTGCTTCACCACCCCGTCGCGCTCCAGGACGCTGTGCAGGAAGGCCTTCGTCCGCTCATTCCGAGGGGACGTGAAGATGTCGCTCGGCCTCCCCTCCTCCACGATGCGCCCCTTGTCGAGGAACACGACCCGGTCGGCCACGTCGCGCACGAATCCCATCTCGTGGCTCACGACGACCATGGTCATTCCCTCCGAGGCCAGCTGACGCATCACCCGGAGGACCTCTCCCACAAGCTCCGGGTCAAGCGCCGAGGTCACCTCGTCGAAGAGCATGACCTTGGGGTCCATCGCCAAGGACCGCGCGATCGCGACACGCTGTTGTTGCCCTCCCGAGAGCTCCGCCGGGTAAGACAACTCCTTGTCGCTCAGGCCCACCTTTGCCAGTAGCTCGCGCCCCCTCCGCACCGCCTCCTCCGGGGGAAGGCGTCGTACATGGATGGGGGCCTCGATGACGTTCTGCAGCACGTTGAGGTGCGGAAAGAGGTTGAACTGCTGGAAGACCATCCCGATCTGGGCCCGCAGTTCTCTGATGCGCCATTCCGGATCCTGGACGACCCGTCCGCCTCTCTCGTACCGGTAGACGGGCCTCCCCTCGAAAAAGACCGTCCCCGAATCCGGGACCTCCAGGTGATTGAGGATTCGAAGGAGCGTGCTCTTCCCCGACCCACTCGGACCGATGATTACTACGACTTCTCCCCTGCGCACATCCAGCGTAATATTGTCCAGGACGCGGAGCTGGCCAAAGGATTTCGACACACGCTCAAGCCGGATCACCGGGGCCTCCTGCGTGTCCGGCCACATCTCTTGCGCGTCCCCCCCGCAGGTGGCCGCGGCGCGGCAGGCTCACCGGTCATGACCGCCTGACAGTCCGCGGTCAGCCTCTCCGTGTGCAGCCCCAAGTAGTCCAACGTCTCCAGGACATGCCGCTTGCTGGCCCGATCGACGAGCCCCAGGTCTCCACTCCGGATGGCGTCGATGACCGCTTTGTGCGTCTCGACAACTCCCCGGATCGCTTGCACATTGCGGTTCGCGAGCGCGATGGCGACACGGGTGTGCGCCCGCAGACCGTCGAGAATCGTCACGAGACGTCGATGCTCCGCCCACTCGGCCACCAAACGGTGAAACTCCATATCCAGGTCGAGCAGGGTCGACCAGTCCTTGGCCTGTACCGCCTCCTCCATCGAGTCAACGAGACGCTCGAGGCGTGCGATATTTGACGGAGTCGCCGCTCCCCTCGTGACGACCAACCGAGCGGCCAGTGATTCCAGCTCCGCCCGGAGGATGAAGACCTCGGCAAGCTCCTCCGGAGAGAAGCTCGCGACGTAGCTCCCACGGTACGGATGGCGCCTGACAAACCCCTGCTGCTCGAGATACTGGAGGGCGTCGCGTACGGGTCCCCGACTCACGCCAAGCATTGCCGCCAGACGGGACTCGACGAGACGGCTCCCTACAGCGAGCGTCCCGGTCTCCAGGGCGTGCACGATGCGTCTTGCGACTAACACTCCCAGTCCTGATGCCGAGACGGGGGACAAGGCGGGACTGGATCCCTGAGGATCCGAGAGGCTCACGGGTAAGCGCCTCCTGAGGAATGTTTACTGTTAACAGTTTACATATCCGCCCCCGCCGCGCAACTCGAACGCCCGTTCGACAAGTAGCGCGGGAGCGGGATTCGCGCCGCTCTCTTACCTGTAGCCCTCCTCAGACGGGTGCTTACGGGGCACGTTCCAGGGGTCGCATCCCCCGGGATCGTTTCTCAAGAGGTCGCGACCGGCCTGCGCACGCCCACCGCTCGCTTCATCTCGCGACGGCGACAAAGGGGTGTCTCCTCCTCGTCATTGGACGCGGAGGATCCTCTCATCGACGATCCTCCCGTCCCGAAGGGTGATGACCCGCGACGCGGCCGCGGCGACGTAGGGGTTGTGGGTCGCGACGAGGACCGTCCTCCCCTCCGAGCGGAGGCCCGCCAGGAGGCGGACGATCTCCCCTCCCGTCTCCGAGTCGAGCTCGCCCGTGGGCTCGTCTGCCAGGATCAGAGGCGGGTCATTGGCCAGAGCCCGGGCCACCGCCACCCTCTGGCTCTCCCCGCCCGAGAGCTCGGCGGGGAGGTGGTCCGCCCGGTGCGCGAGACCGACACGGCCGAGGAGATCCAGGGCGCGTGCGCGCCGGTCCCTCCGGGACATGCCCAGAGGAACCATGGGGAGTTCGACGTTCTCGACCGCCGTGAGCACCGGGAGCAGGTGGTGCATCTGGAAGACGAACCCGACCGTCGTCAATCGGAACCGATCGGGACGCCTGACGGTAGACACGAGGACCCCGTTGACCTCCACCTCGCCCGAGGTGGGCCTGTCGAGGGCGCCCACGAGGTGCAGGAGGGTCGACTTCCCGCTCCCCGACGGCCCGACCACGGCGACGAATTCCCCGGGGGCGACCGCGAGGTCCACATCGCGGAGCGCCTCCACCCGCCGCGCAGGATAGACCTTCGTCACCCGACGCAGCAGGACCGCGGTCATAGCGCTCGGAGGGCCTCGACCGGATCGAGCCGCGAGGCCCGGAGGGCGGGAAGGAGCCCTCCGAGGACGCCCACCCCCAGGGCGAGGAGGAACGCCCGGATCAGCAGGGTCCCTGCCACCTCCTCGGGGAAGGGGAGGAGCGTGTACACCGCGTTAAGGGCCCTCAGCGCCCCCACTCCCACCCCGATCCCCGCGAGACCTCCTGCGGCGCTGAGGACCAGGGCCTCGCCCAACACGAGCCCGACAATGCGGGCGCGGCTCCACCCCACCGCCAGGAGGATCCCGATCTCCCGCGTCCTCTCCAGGACCGCCGTGGCCATGGTGTTGGCCACCGTCAGGACGCTCAGGAGAAGCGCGATCCCGGAGACGGCCCAGGCCGCCTGGACGGCCGCCTCGAGATTGAGGCGGTCCCGGGCGAACGCGTCGGGGGTGAGGACCGCCACGCCGGGGAAGCGGGCCTCGATGGCCCGCCGGACAGCGCCCGCCTGGCGCGGGGAGGCCACCGTGACCCGGATGAGCGAGACTCGGTCCCCCACCCCGAAGAGCTCGCGGGCAGCCCCGAGATCCATGATCCCTCCCCCGTCCTCCAGAGGGAGGCCGCTCCGGTAGATGCCCACGATGCGCAGCGTCTTCCCCAGGACGGTCAGGCTATCACCCACACGCTTCCCCATTCCCTCGGCGGCGCGCTGGCCCAGCAGGAGCGAGCGGACCTCGCCCGGCTCAAGACCTCGTCCGGCCACGACCCGGGCACGGGCCAGGTCGGGGCTACCCCGGGGGACCCCGTAGATCACGAAGACGACCTCCCGGGAGATCGTCGCGGGGATCAAGAGCAGAGGGCTTACCCCCGCGATCCCGGGGAGTCCCCGGAGCTCGGAGACCAGGGACCCCGGGACGGTCCCCACGTAGCCGAACGTCAGCCCCTCGGGAAACCGCTGGACCACGGTCAGCTCGCTTCCGGCTCCGGAGGCCACCTCCGAGATCTCGCCCACCAGGCCCTTGCTCACGCCGAGCAGGGCCACGGTGGCCCCGATGCTCAGCGCGACCCCCAGGATGCTGAGGAGCATGCGGGACCGGCGGCGAGCGAGGTTCCGGAGGATCACGGCCCCATCAGGCGGTCCCCATCCCGGACCGCCGGCGCAGGAGGAACCGCCCCCCGAGGACCGCGGCCGAGGACGTCTGGGCGAGGAGCCAGGCGATCCCGACGCCCGCAAGGCCCATCCCGGGGAGGAGGACGACGCTCAGGCCCAGGGTGGCGGCGAGGATCCACGCGGCGCAGGCCACGACCCCCGCCATGCGTTGCTGCACGCGGCGGATGCTGAAGAAGAGGACGTTGACCGTGAGGGGCAGGGCGCTGAGGGCGAGGAGGGACAGAAGACGCGTGCCCTGGTGCGCGTACGCGGGCCCGAACACCCACAGGAGCCTGTCTCCTCCCACGAGCACGGCGGCGACGGCCGGGACGAGGAGGACGAGGGCGAGGCGTCCCCCCTCCAGGATACGCCTGGGGAGATGGGCCGCATCGGCGGACCCGTGGGCGAACACCACCAGGGAGGCCGCCGTGGGGATCATGGCCAGGAGGGCGGCGGCGTTCCAGGCCACGTAGAAGTAGGCATTCGCCTGGAGCCCCGCCAGGTGCACCACCAGGAGGGGCAGGAGCAGGCCCGGCGCGCTCCACAGGAGGGTCGTCAGGTAGTTGGCGAAGGCGAAGGAGGCCATGTCCAGGAGGTCGCTCCCCGCCAGGGCCATCCGAAACCTGTACCGTCCCCCCTCGGCCCTCGGGAGGAAGACGAGCATGTCGACGGCGACCGCCGCCGCAAGACCGGCTCCCCACGCGCCCAACAGGGCCCGCGCGTGGGCGTGGAGCACCAGGCTGCCGAAGAGCGCGGCGCCGGCGGCGCGGACGGCGCCGAAGACCACCGCATGGGCCAGGATGAAGCTGGCGCGCTTCCGGGCGAGGAAGACGCCGCTCAGAACCCCGGAGAGGGCCGTGAGGAGGACCACGACCGCCAGCTCCGGGCCGAGCCACGGCACCCGGCGCAGATCCCGGAGAGAGGACGACCAGAGCTCCACCCGCCCGAGGTAGATCCCGGAGATCCCGACTGCCGCCACCCCGGTCACCCACAGGCAGGAGTTGATGAGGCGCGCCGCATCGTCGGCCTGGGGAAGATATCGGACCACCCCGTAGTCCAGGCCCACGACCGCCAGCATGGCGAGAAGGCCCCCCACCGAGACGAGGGCCGCCACGAGACCCACCTCCCGGGCCGGGTAGAGACGTCCCGCCAGGGTCCAGAAGACAAACCCGAAGCCCGCGGTCGCGCCGTTCGCCAGGATCACGAAGAGGGTCTCGGTCGAAATCAGAGCATCCTCTCGGGCACGAAGACGGAACCGGGGAAGCACCGCTGCAAGAGAGACGATTCTCATGAAGAGACCAGGAAAACTCATTCCGGCCGAAGGGCCCTCTTCCCTCCCCCCTCCCCCTCCCCGCCAGCGTCCCCCTGGGGCTACCACGCCTGAGGTCGACAGACGCGGTCGCGTCGGGTCACGTCCCCCAACAAGCCTCGCCGAGAATGCCTGCCCCTCCCAGGCGGTGCAGATGGCACGGAAGACGTCACCACGCGCACGGCACGCGCCGGGCCTCCACTCCTCTGCCCTCCCTTGGGGAGTCCCTTCACGCTCCACAGCTGTGGCGGCAAGGGCTCCCGCCACAGCTGGCGGCCTCTGTCCGCCGGGATCCGCCACGGTCGGGGACGGAAAGACCGTGAGAGCGCTCGCCGGTCCCCCACGACGCGTGTCCGCTCTCGGCGCCGGCGTTCCCCCGTCACCGAAATCTTGCCCGTGGCGCGGGACCTCCAAGTGAGACTCCCCGCCACGTGCGATACGCGAGAGCCCTTAGGGAAGAAGGCCGTGGATCCCAGGACCTCGACTCGCCTCTGGTCCGGGCGGAGGCCTTGGTGGGTCCACATTTCGATGCTGCAGTGTTCACGTCATGTTGCGGCCCCATCCGTTGCAAAGCCTCCTGGGCCGCCGACCTCGGCGTCACCACCGGGCCTCCGAGACCTGTACGTCCGGGCAACGTCCGGCGAGTCACCTCCTTCCAGGCGCCGGACAACGCTACCGGGGCAAGCCGGGCAACTCCCCGGGCCGGACTCCCACCGGCTGGGCGTATCGTGTTGCGGGCAGAGCCCGGCGAAGGAGACCAGGTGCTTTGCGCCCGGGAACCCGGTCACCTCTCGATTTCAGCGAGGATGAGCATGACGGAGTATTTCCCAATCCCCGGATGGGAAGGGGTCCCGCGGGTCCCCAGGAGCGGCTGAACCGGAGGCCCGCAGGTGGAACCGCGAGGACCAAAGAGCGTGAGTGCCCCCTGGCGGCCGGGATCCGCTCGGGCGAGTAGTGCTGTCCTATGAGGTCGAGTGGACCCGAGCCCCCGTTGCCAGCCGCGCCGGCGGGCAGTTGAGCGAGATCATCGTGGGCGCCATGAGCCCGCAGGACAGCCCGCCCGGGCTCCTGTGCTTCGACAGCGACGTCCCCATCGGGGGCGGCCTCAGCGGCGCCCATATCGTCCTGCTCGACATCGGCGAGGTCGCGGGAATGCTCATCGCAACCCCCTCCGACGCCCACAGGATCGAGGATCGTCACACCGTGCTGGCAACGCCCGCCTCGGCTCTGCGCGCCGCCATCCGGCTCCCCCTGGGCTCCCCGTCCCCGGCATCGTCCGCCCCGCTCACGCCCGCCCTCTCGCATTGACCCGCCCCGCTCCGCCGTGCCACAATGACCAGCGGAATGACAACGCGTCGCCCTCCTCGCACGCCGCAGGTCGATCCTGTTCGGGCCGCCCTGGAGCGCCTCGCCCAGGCCCAGGAAGCGACCCAGGCAGAGCTCCATGACCTCATCGTCCACGTGCGCCACCTCACCGAGGCCCAGCGGCGCACCGAGGAGCGACTGGAACAGCTCGCGGCGCGGGTGGACCAGCTCGCCGAGGCCCAGCGACGCACCGAGGAGCGCCTGGAGCAACTCACCGCGCGGGTGGATGCTCTCGCAGTCCGGGTGGATGCTCTCGCAGTCCGGGTGGATGCTCTCGCAGTCCGGGTGGACCAGCTGGCCGAAGCCCAGCGGCGCACCGAGGAGGAGCTCGCGCGGCTGACCGCCCAGGTGACCGCGCTCACAGCCAGGGTTGGCCGCATGGACGGGCAGCTGGGCAACCTGCTCGGACGCGAACTCGAGCGCAGCTACCGCGAGCTGGCCCACGCCTACTTCGCCGACATCCTGGCCTCCATCCACGTCGTCTCGCGGGACGATCTCGCCCACCTGCTCGACACCGCCGTCGATGCGGGAGCGATCACCCAGGACGAGAGGCGCGATGTCCTGTTCGCCGACCTCGTCCTGCAAGGGGTGCGCCCCTCCGATCGGCAGCGGTCCTACCTTGTCGCCGAGATCTCGGCCTCCATCAGCGACGTGGACGCCCAGCGCGCCGTCCGCCGCGCCGCGCTCCTCCAGCGCGCCACCGGACTCCCCACGCTCCCCGCCGTCGGGGGAGAGCGCATCCACGAGAACGCCGACGCCACATCCCGCGCCTTCGGGGTCTGGCGCGTCCTCGACGGCATTGTGCTCGGCCCCAGCGACCCCGCTCCCGCCGACCGGATCATCACCGCCCAGGCGTAAGCCCCCATATCGTTCTCCCGTGCGCCCTGCCTGGCGCGGACCTGCGCGGCGTCATGGTACCCGCGCACCCCCTTCCCTCCTCTCGCCCCCTGAGCGTGAGCGAGGCGACCCAGCTCGTCAAAACCACCCTGACCTCCCCCGCGCTCCAGGGCATCGCCGTCCGCGGCGAGACCAGCAACCTCGCCTGATCCGTCCAGGGCACCTGTATTTCTCCCTCAAGCATAAGTCAGCAGTCCTCCGCTGCGTCATCGATCCATGGCACTGTACGCTCCCCACACCCAGCATCTCGATTCCCTCGCCGCCAAGCTCCAGGCCCAGACGCGATCGCTCCTTCCCGTGCGCCTGTCGCGGCTCGACCCCCTGCGGTCCAGTCTCGGGTCCGCCGCGGGCCGGCTCCACGCCGCCCAGTAGCCCGGCTCCAGGCCCTCGCCGCACGGCGCGCGCCCTCCGTCCGCTCCCCGCCCGAGAGAAAGCACCGCGAACTCGACTCCAGCTAGTAGCGTTACCGTCGATCAGCCCAAGGGTCGATTCCCGGTGGGTGGCTAGCCCTTGCCAGGGCAGGAATTGCACCTGCTAGAGAGACCGAGCTTAAGCCTGACTCGCGATCCATCACCTCCCTCCCTTGGGCAGTTTAGCCTGGCGTCCCTTGTGGAGGCCGACGCCCACACGGACCATTCCTCGTCGCCTCTCTCCTCAGGTCCCCTGTAGGCCTGAGACCGAGCCTACCTGCCGCCTGGCGGGAGACCAACGCTCTTACGACATCACCACCTGGGACACCAACTCGCCTGCCTTCGGTAGTCCCCTTGAGCTCCCGCTCCATGAACGACCCCAGACCTACCCGCAGCAGGTCCAGCGCCTTATCGACTCGCTCGTGGTTGCTCACCGCCATGACTCACCCTCCCTCACCCTCCACGCCCCGCCAGCCGAAGTCTCCCCCCCGCTCTCGAACACCGCCCGCGCCAGAGCCGCCGCCCGGCGGGCGTCCTCCACGGTGGCCTCCGGCCACTCCCCGGATGGCGCGCCTCTACCGCCCAGGTCGTCAACTCGGCCAGGTCCGGATGCGTCTGCTTCACCGACCATCCGGGCGGCAGGAGGTTGCGGAGTGCATCCAGGTCATGCCGGAACGGGAGATCAATCCCCTCCAGCACTAGCGCCGCCTTGAGGGCCTTCTCCGTCGCTTGCTGCGAGAACCAGCAAATGTGCCCCGGGGCGGCGTCGGGCAGGCCCAAGAGCCGCTCAGACTCTTGAAGGTCCTCGCGGGTAAAACGGAGCCACCGTCGGGCTTCCCCCTGCTGTTCAGGGGCGCTCATAGAGCACCTTGCCCTCGCGGAGAGCCGACCGCAGGACGTCGCCCACCAGGTGCCCGCGCCGCGCGATCTCCTCAGACGTGGTCACCACGACGTCCTTGCACACCGGGAGGTCGCCCAGGGTCCGGAGGATTTCCACCATGGCCTGCCGCTTGTCAGCCACCTCCGGCAAGATCACCAGCAGGTCCACGTCGGTCCACCGCCCGGCCTCCCCTCGCGCCCGCAAGCCGAACAGGATGATGCGCACCGGGTTAAACCGCCGGACGATGCGCTCGACCATGACCCGGACGATGTCTTCCGTCATTGCTCCTTGCCCTCGAACGTCGAGCCGGTCACAGCTTCCCGCTCCTGCTGCGCCAGCCGGGCACCTCCGGCCACCCGACCACCAGGGCGTTGTAGGCCTAGGGCGCTGCGAGTGGTGCGTGGTATTTCGCACGTTCGCTTCCCGCCCCTCGCCGGGATCCGCCGGTGCCTCCGTCGTGGCCCCCAATCGAGGGCGCATCGCCCCCACCGACGCGGAGATACGTCCTGTCACGCACGAGCGGCGAGAAGTGCGTCCATAATGTGACTCGAGCCCGGGCGAGATCCCTGCAGAGCACAAAGATCTACTGTGTGAACTCCCCGTGACGGTTCACTGCCCGCACCCAGCGTCGGGTCGCCGCCTTCTTGTGCCGGTCTTGCTGCGTCTCAAAACCCTTGACCTCCAGGATGATCTTCACTCCCTGCCTGTCCTCGCAGTGCCATTGGATGACATAGGACATAATCCGGCCAGTACTCGTGTCGCGCACCCTGCCGCTCGTCGGGGATGGTGACGTTCAGGCGGTCGTTGCAGGCGTAGGCGACCACCTCGGGGATCTGCTCCAGCCGATAGGGCACCAAGTGCCGGCGCTCCACTCCTCCCGCTTCTCCTTGAGCCGCCGGGTGAGCTCGACGGCGATCTCGTAGACCGCTGCCTCCAGGCGGTTCTTGCCGTGGAAGGGGTTACGGTCGTGCACTCCCTCGGGGCCACGCTCCAGCCGGTCGGGCCGCCCGTTCCGGTAGCCCACCGCTGGCTTGACCGTCACCTCCGTGGGCGCCTGCGAGGGGTCGATCACGAGATAAGGAACCTCATCCAGGTTGAGCCGGATCCGCTGCCGCACGTCGAAGACGTAGCCCCCCACCCGGGGAAACGTGATCTCCAGATGCTTGCGCTCGGGAAGGACTCGCGCCCGCGTCGAGACCTTCTGCACTTCGATGCGACGCATGGGCTTCTTCTTGACGGGGGACGACCTCGAAGGGCACTCCGTAGACATCCACGGACTTCGGTTCCGAGGAGCCGTCGTTGAGCTGCCGCAAGCCCTGCCCCACCACCTGCTCGCGCAGGAGCTGGGAGGTGAAGGCCCTCAGGCCCACGACCTGTGTGACGTTCCGGGCGTCCCAGCCCTCGTTGAGCATCCCCACGGAGACCACGCACCGGTCACCGGTTGTCCTCGGCGCGCGGGTTGTCTTCGCCTTCTCGCTCCAGCTTGCCGATGCCGTCCGCCGTCTTGCGCAGGCGCTCGGTCACCTCCTGCCCGGTCTCGGCTCCACACGCTGCCCTGCCTCTACCAGAAGCTTCGTGTCGATGCGGAAGGTCACCCTCCCGTTGCGCTCGTTGTTCTCCAGCTCCCGGGAGGAGGGTTCCCCTGGCGATGTGTTTGGACCAGCTTGACCAGGTCGGTGTTGTCGCAGACCACGATCAGGACGGGTGGCACGGGGGAGCCGGCCTTCTCGAACTCCTCAGAGGTCCGCTTCCACTCTGAGGCGAGGGCGGAAAGAGCATCCTCCACCTCCCGGAGCACCAGTCCGGGCCTGGCCCGACGCCGAGCCGTCCGGCGCTCTGAAGCGGGATGCCTGCTGTTGATCCAGCCCGCAACCGGAAGTACCTGGGGGTGAGCACCCCGGTGTTGTCGTCTGTCGGCACCCCCGAGGTCGCCGGAGCCCTGGATGTAGAAGGGCGTGCCGGAGAAATCGGCGCAGAAGTTGATGCCCCGCACGTTGTAAATGTGATCCAGGCCGCTGCCCCAAACCGTGGCTTCTTCCCACTCCGCGATCTCGATCGCAGAAAGCTGCGCCTTCACCTCTTCCGGGAGCGACGCTGGACGATACGCAGGGCGGGGCCTCGCCGCTCACCACCAGGATGTGCTGCTTGCTGGCGATCTCCTTCAGAACCCGGCGGCAGAAGGAGGCATCGCTTTCAACCTCCCGCTGGATCCGACGCGACGCACGACCTGCTTCCCGGACCGGGCTTAGGGACAGGCCCCCGCAAACTTCGTGTCCGCGAATTCCTCAAACGTGATGGGACGCTTCACCAGCTTGTAGTCCACCGCGAGCTTCATCTCCACCTCGAACCCGGTGCGGCTGAGACAGCCGGTCCCAAACCCGGGTTTGATCCTGTGGAACATTTCCACGACAAGCCGGCGGTCCAACCCCTTGAATGTCGCCTCGGTCATGGGCGTCTTCATCACGGCGTCCGCAAGGTCCTCAAAGCTGTGCTGGCGGATAAACTCCAGGGCCATGCGGTGCACCTCGATTAACGCGCCGGACGATGCCCGGATTTCTCGCGACTTCATCTTCCCGCGCCACCAGTAGCATGCACAAAGCTCTCTTCCCGATCCACTGGGCATGGACCTCGGGCCGCCAGATGGAGATCAGGGCGTAGGCGATATTTTCAGCAATCACCCGGGTCGTCGTAGGCTCCCAGGCAGTGAAGACGTCCACCTTCCCTGTCTTGAGCGCCGTGCAGATGACACCCGGACCCCCGCCCAGCGAGATGTACTGGACGTCCGCGTTCCGATCGAGCCCCGCCTTCTTCAGGAAGAGCTCACCCATGTGCCACGAGGCCGCCCCCAGGGTCGAGAATCCACCTTCCTCCCGCGGAGGTCAGCCACCGTCCTGGCCTGGCCGTTGCGCGGTCTCGTATATTGGTCCGTCGCCACAGTGCCGAGTTCACCATGATCGAGCTTATCGTAGCGATGGCGATCATCGCCGTCATGGCCGCGGCGGGGCTCGGGCACCTACAGCGGTGTCAGGCAAAGAAGCAACGACAACATCGCGATCGGGCTGGCGGGAAACCTGCAGCGCAACAACGGTGGCGCGCACCCGGCGGGGATCTCGGACGACAAGTGGTCGTCGATCGTGTACGCGCTCGGCTCCTGCGCGGAGTTGGGGACCACGCCGCCAGCGATGATCTCGGGCCGCACGGGCGGCCTGATCGTCTACACGGACGCCGCGGGGTCGACGTTCCAGATCGAGTTTACGGAAGCGGGCGGCACCGGGGCCGTTTGTGTCCCCTGATCCGCGCCCTCGCCGATGCAGCTTGGGTCGCAAGCTGAGGGCTCTCCACCCTGAACCGTCGGAGTATGTGACCGCCTCGCACCATCCGAGGATCTGATCACGTGCTCCCGATCTGTTGCACCACAAATTCTAGAAATCGCTCGGCCCTCTCGACCGCGCGCCGAGCGTCTTCTAGAGTGCAGAGCCTTGCTTCATATTCGACGTTGTGCTTGCCCGCAAGCAGGTTCATGAGGTGGCTGGCGCCGCGGCTTACTGACTCGGTTGTGCCGAAGAGTTGACGGATCAGCTTGACGGCATCTGTGTGGCTCTCGCTCGTACACCTCATTCCGTGTATACCGACACAAAGAGCATCAGCGGCACTAATTCCCGAGTGAACGCTTAGAAGGGCGGCACTGTCGTACTTCCCCGACTGGAGGGCTTCCCGGGCCGACTCCAAGAACTGGCGGGCTTTTTTGAGGTATCTTGGCGCTTGATTCCTATCTACCAGCCGTGTGCTTTACTGTTACGACCCGCCCTGTCTTCTGTATCCCCCTCTTCTCGCTCATTTCCGAGGACCTCCGCGATGCTTTTACCGTAGATCACACGTCCCGTTTCAACAATCTCGCGGACCAGGGGGTCGCCTTGCCTGAACCTTCGCCTGAATTCTCCCTCATCCATGACCAGAGGAGAGAGCACACGCCCGAAACGGTCGAGCACAGTCCTACGGCTTTGCTCCATGTTCCTCTCGACGGCCTCCTTCTTTCCCCCCGCGGCAATGGCAAGGATGTCCACGTCGCTTTGCAGGGCGGCCTTCCCCCGTGCCACGCTTCCGAACAAGATGAGGGTGCAGAGATCCTCCTTCGCTGACCTGGAGATGTCTGTCGCCATGGCGTGAAGGGCCTTGCGCTCTGCCTCGAAGACTGGCAGGATGATCCTCCTGACTGCGTAATGCCTGGGATTCAGGGAGAACTGGTAAGCCCGGCCCGCACGTCTACGCAGGACAATCCCGGCGTAAGAGAGCTCGGCCAATGCCCTCCCTGCTTCGGGCTGGCTGACACCTGCGCCCCTTGCCAGCTGGCGGCCCGTGAACTCCCCTGCGTGCGTCGCGAGGTACCGTAGCACGCGCACCTTCGTCCTGTTTCCAAAGAGCTGTTCGGTGTCAAGCATAACACGGTTTTCCTTTCATTTGATACGGATCTCCTTTCATAGGACCTACCACTAAGGAGCGGTCGCGTCAACGGGGGTCATGTGGGACATGGCAAATTCCCTTGGTAGCTCTGCCTGGGGCGTCCGAAGCTCCCCGACCCGGCGATTGGTCCCCTCGGAGGACGCCTCAAGGATGGTTCGGTGCGCAGGGCCGAGTTCCGCTATGTCCCGGGCCAACTCTTCGCTGGGCACGGCTCGCCGTCGTGTCCACTGGTCGAAGGGGAGAGACCTCGGGCCAAATAGCTCCGCCGTGGTGCCCCTGGTGGCCCGCCGCAGGATCTCAAGCTGGAAAAGCTGTCGGTACCCTCTGGATAACCGGATGCAAAGAAGAGCTCGCGGAAGGTATCCACATAAATGTGTGGCGTCCCGAAAAGGCCGCGGTAGATGCGGCAATAGGAAGCGTGGCCGATGGCCCAGCCTGTGGAAAGGCCACCTACACAGCGAGGGCGACCATTCCGAGCTCTAGCCCACCCCACAGGACGGGCACTCACGCACGCCTTCGCCGTCTCCCTCCCCACGGCGCCCAAAGGTCTTTCCCCCACCGGCTTGTTATCGCCGTGATCATTGCTATTGCGACCTCATGCGCCGGTCTGCCGTCCCCCTGCGCATTTCCCGGTTTTGCCGATTATAGTGCCGGCCTCACAGACGACAGATCTTCCCCGCGTTGACCATGCACCCTTTGAGTGTCGCCGCCACCCCTGCGCCGGAAGGCCGATCGCGTGCATGCGCCCACCTTCTTCCGCGACCGCCCCGGTCATTGTCTTCCGTAAATAGACGTGGCACCTTCATCCCCACTGTGGCACTGAGCCCTCCGTTGCCGGAGCTCTTGGTGGGCCACCATTTCGTCGCTGCAGTGATTCCGCAATGGTCGGGTAGCCGGGTGGCGCGCCAGCCAGGGTAGGATCACCCAGCCCGGCCACGATTCCACCTGGCCCCACTATCATCCCGGACCGCGGGATTTCCCCGGTCCGGTTGGAAGAGCAGGTACTCGACGGCAGCCTTCCTGGCCCTCCATAGACCGAGCCCAAGCGAGCTGCCAGTTTGCTGCTGTCTACCACGATGAGGTCCTGTGGTCACGGAACCCAGCCTCTGCGTGGCGGCCGTGCGCCCCCTCATCACCCCCTGCTCCCAGGGGTCCTTTGCTCCGGTGATGTGTCATCATCATCATCCTCGCTCCTACGACCCCATGCGCCAATCTCGCACCCACCAGCGCACTTCCCGCCTCGCGGGCATATCGCCAGTCTCGCGGACACGAGATCTTCCCCGCTTTGACTACACACCCTTCGGACGTTGCCGTCACCCCTACGCCGGAAGGCCGGTTGCGTGCATGCACCCACCTTCTTCCGCAGCCGCACGGCCATCGTCCGCCGCAAACAGACTTGGCACCCCCGCCTACCACCGTGGCGCTAAGCACTGCGTCGCCGGAGCCTAGGTGGCGGACGGTAACGACGCTGACAGTGTTCGCTTCACGCTACGGCCCCGTCCATCGCAAGTCTCCTTGGCTGCCAACCTCGGCGTCTCCACCAGGCTTCCGAGACCTATACATACGGGCTTCCGCATGTGGAGTCACCTCCTTCAGGACGCCGGACAACGCTACCGCATCAAGTTGGGAACTGCGCGGGTCGGACTCTCACCGGCTGAGCACATGGTGGTACTGCACTTGTGGGTGACGACCCTACACTCCCCGCACCCATGCCGCATCATGACTTGGTGACGAACCTCTTCAACCTCGCCGCCCGCGCGGCCAACCGGTCAACGTGTCATTGGAAGACGCCAGCGCTCCTGAGGGAATGGCGATACCAATCACGCCTTCGTTATCATTGGCGTCAAGTATCCGTCGAATCCCGGTTCCGACGGCGCAATATCCACCGGCAGGAGATCAGTGTACCACCGCCAAATTAAGACAACTAAGTTGCCTTACAAAGAGGACAAGCTCCTTGAGCGTCGGTCTTGCCATCCTCGAGGCCCTCTCGGACGCCCCTGACGGCCTGACCGTCAGCGAGCTCGCTCAGCAGATCGGCGTCCACAAGGGCGTGGTGTCCAAGACGCTCCGGCGCCTCGTCGCCCAGAACTACGTGGTCGCCTCTCCGACCACCACGCGCTTTCAGCTGGCGATCAGCATTCTGGCCCTGGGCCTGCGGTGGGCGGACCGGATGGGGTTCCCAGGGATCTGCCTCCCGGTCCTCCAGGACCTGGCGGACGAGACCGGAGAGCTCGTGCAGTTGGGGGTCATTGACGGCCCGCGCCTGCTGTTCGTCGCCAAGGCGGAAGGACGGGACCAGAGAATCCGCATGGTCTCCATGCTCGGCCAGGTCGCTCCCCTCCACGCCACCGCGGCCGGGAAGGTCTTCCTGGCCAGCCTCCCCGAGGTCGAGGCCCTGGCCCTCGTCAAGCGGCAGGGACTTCGGGCCTTCACCAGGCGGACCATCACCTCTCTCACGACCCTTCGCCGGGAGCTGACGCGGGTTCGCACGCTGGGCTACGCCGTTGTCGAGGAGGAACTCGTCGAGGGCGCCGGGGCCGTCGCGGCCGGGATCCGGCTCCCCCGCCAGGACAACCGCGTCGTGGGGACCGTGTCGCTCTCGGGCCCGACCTTCCGGCTTCCGCCTGCGCGGAAGCACCAGCTGGCCCCGAAGGTCGTGGCCGCAGCGAGGCGCCTCGCCGAGATATGGCCCCTGCAGCCCCGCCTCCCCTTGCCCGTGACCATGGTGACGCCCGCCCTATGACCGCGCCCGGCTCCCTGCGGACCCTGTCGGTGACGCTCGACGTCAACGGAACCCGTCACGTCGTGGACACGCCCGTCCACTACACCCTCCTCGACCTGCTACGCCGCGGGCTGGGCCTCACGGGCACCAAGGAGTCCTGCCGCGAGGGGGCGTGCGGTGCCTGCACCGTTCTCCTCGACGGCCGACCCGTGGCCTCGTGCCTCGTGCTCGCGGCCTCGGTGTCCGGCCGGTCGGTCCTGACCATCGAAGGCGTCGCCGCGGAGGGCACGCTCCACCCTCTCCAGGAGGCCTTCCTCGCGAGCGGGGCTGTCCAGTGCGGCTATTGCACGCCGGGGATGATCCTGTCGGCTCTGGCGCTGCTCCGCGAGGGCGGAGTCCCCGACGAGGCCACGATTCGACGGGCGCTCTCGGGGAACATCTGCCGGTGCACGGGGTATGCCACGATCGTCGAGGCGGTCCAGCGGGCCGCCGCCCGCCTGGTTGCCGCCCGCGTGCCCGGAGGCCGCCCGTGAACATCGTGGGGCGCTCGGCGCCCCGCCTGGACGGCCCCGCGAAGGTCACCGGCCGGTGCGTCTACGCCATGGACATGGCGGTCCCCGGGATGCTGTGGGGACGCATTGCCCGCAGTGTCCACGCCCACGCGCGGATTCGTCGCATAGACACCAGCGGCGCGTGGATCCCCGGGGTCATGGCGGTGGTGACATCGCAGGACGCGCCCCCGCGACGGTTCGGCGGACTCGTCAAGGACGAGACCATGCTGGCGGCGGACGTGGTCCGCTACGCCGGACAGCCTGTCGCCGCTGTGGCCGCGACGAGTCCCGAGGTCGCCGAGGAGGCCCTCCAGCGCCTGCAGGTTGAGTACGAGGTCCTCCCCGCGATCACCGACCCCGCGCAGGCGCTGGCGCCGGGGGCTCCCCTGGTGCACGACGCCTGGGAGGAGTACGCGGCGCATCCCCAGGTGGTGCGGCACGGGAACATCTGCGGGGAGGCGTCGGTGGTCCGGGGAGACGTGGACCGGGCCTTCGCCCAGGCCGACGCCGTGTTCGAGGACACCTTCACGACGGCCCCCGTCCACCAGGCGTACCTCGAGCCGCGGGCCGCCGTGGCCGTCTGGGAGACGGCCAGCCGCCTGGTCGTGTACTCCAACACGCAACTCCCCTTCGAGCTGCAGAACACGCTGGCGGAGATCTTCGAGCTCCCGCCGGGGAACGTCCGCGTGGTGGTGACGGGCATCGGCGGGGGGTTCGGGGGCAAGCTGCGCGTCGGCGTCGAGCACATCGCCGCCCTGCTGGCCCGGCGGGCCACCCGGCCCGTGAAGGTGGCCCTCAGCATGGAGGAGGAGTTTCTGGCCGCCTACCCGCGGCACGCGGTGCACGTCAGACTGCGCACCGCGGTGCGTCGCGACGGGACCCTCGTGGCGAAGGAGGCGACGGCCACGCTGGACGCCGGCGCGTACAGCGGGTCGAGCCCCGGCCTCCCCTCCGTCGCCACCCTGGTGCTGGCCGGTCCCTACCGCATCCCCCACCTCCGCGTGACCGCTCGGGCCGTCTACACGCACAAGCAGAACTTCGGGTCCTACAGGGCCCCCATGGGGCCTCAGTGCGCCTTCGCCGTCGAGTCCCAGATGGACATGATCGCCCGCCGCCTGGGCCTGGACCCGCTGGAATTCCGTCTCAAGAACATCCTCCGCGACGGCGACACCGGCCCCACGGGGCAGGTCCTCGGGCGGGTCGGCCTGGAGGACGCCCTCCGGCGAGTCGCCGACGCCATTGGCTGGCCCCTGGCGTCCGCGCCCCACCGCGGGAAGGGCCTGGCATGCACCTGGTGGACGACGACCGGCGGGCCCTCGGCCGTGTACGCCGCGCTCCGGGCCGACGGCTCGGTGACCCTGGCCACCGGCTGCGCCGAGCTGGGGACCGGCGCGCTCACGGGCGCGGCCCAGATCCTGGCGGAGGAGCTCGGCGTCGACCTGGACCGGATCACGGTCACGAGCGCCGACACCGCGGCCACGCCCTACGATTACGGCGCGCAGGGGAGCCGGACCGCGTTCAGCGTGGGGAACGCCGCACGCCGGGCCGCCGCGGAGCTGCGGCGGCAGATCCTGGACGTGGCCGCCGACGTCCTGGAGGCGCACCCGCGTGACCTCCAGCTCCGCCAGGGATACGTGACGGTGGCGGGTACGCCGGGGCGCCGCGTGGCCCTCGGGGAGGTGGCCCGGCTGGGACTCCAGCGCGGGGGCATCCTCGCCACGGGGACGTTCGTGGCCCCGCCCACCCCCTACGACCCGGCCTGCGTCCGCGGGCACGTCTACCCTGCCTTCCACTCGCCCAGCTTCCACGCCCATGCAGCCGAGGTGGAAGTCGACCCGGAGACGGGCGAGATCCGGGTGCTGCGGTACGTCGCGGCACACGACGTGGGCTTCGCCATCAACCCCCGGCTCATCGAGGGGCAGATCCAGGGAGGCGTGGTCCAGGGGCTGGGCCAGGCCCTGTGGGAGCAGATCCCCTACGAGAACGGCCAGCCGCTCGTGCACAACCTCACCGACTACGGCGTCCCCCGCATCACGGCCGTCCCCTTCGTCGAATCGACGCTGCTGGAGTATCCCAGCGACGTCGGTCCCTACGGGGCGAAGGGGGTCGGGGAGCCCCCCATCATTGCCCCGGCGGCCGTCGTCGCCAACGCCGTCCACGCCGCAGTCGGAGTGCGCATCACCAGCCTGCCGATCACGGCGCCCGCCGTCTACGCGGCGCTGCGCCACACGGGAGGGATCCGCTGATGCCCGTGGTCTTCTTCCTGGCCCGTCTCAAGCCCGGCGTCGACCCGGCCGCCTACGAGCGGTGGGTCCGGGAGGTGGACTACCCCACCGCGCGGCGGCTCCCGAGCGTCATCGCGTACACGAACCACCGCCTGGTCGGGCCCCTCCGGAAGGCGGACGTCCACTACGACTACCTGGAGGTGATCCACGTCCGGGACCTGGACGCCTACCGGCAGGACCTGACCCGGCCCGACGTGCAGGCCCTGCGCCAGCAGCTGGCGGAGTTCATCGAGCCCTCGGACAACTTCATCGGGGAGGAGATCACGTGACGCTACGGACGGGCCTGCTCCTTTTGGGCGAGCACCCGCCCGGCCGCCTGCTCGACCTGGCGACCCAGGCGGAGGCCCTGGGGTTCGACTACCTGTGGTACGCCGACGAGCGCTTCTACCGGGAGGTGTACAGCGGACTGACGCTGTGCGCGCACCGCACCACGCGGCTGCGCCTGGGGCCCTGCGTCACCGACCCCTACTCCCGCCACCCGGCGCTCACGGCCATGGCCATCGCCACGCTGGACGAGGTGAGCGGGGGACGCGCGGTCCTGGGCCTGGGCGCGGGGGTGTCGGGGTTCCGCGAGCTGGGCGTGGCCCGCCGCCGGCCCGCCGTGGCGATCGGGGAGGCGATCCACGTGATCCGCGCGCTGTTGCGCGGCGAGACGGTCACCTATCAAGGGACGGTGGTGTCGGTGCACGGGGCCGCGCTCAACTTCTCCCCGCCCCGCCCGGAGGTCCCGATCTACGTGGCCAGCAACGCCCCCCAGGGGCTGGAGACGGCCGGTCGGCTCGCCGAGGGGGCCATCATGCAGGGGTGCGTCGCCGACGCGGCGCTGGCCTACTTCCGCGCGCACGTCGCCCGGGGGGCTCAGCGGGCGGGACGCCGCCTGGAGGCCGTGGACCTGGTGGCGCGCATCAATGTCTGCATCCACGACGACCCGGCGGTGGCGCGGGATGTCATGCGGCGGTCGGTGGCGGTGAGCCTGATCGCCCAGCAGCCCACCTTCCCCGGATTCGCGGCGGCCGGCCTGGACGTGCCCCCGGAGATCCGCCAGGCCGTGGCCGGTCTCCCCTACGGCTACCTGGGCGACGCGGCGGCCCAGGTGGCGCCCCTGGTCCCCGACCAGTTCGTGGACGCCTTGACCCTCGCGGGGCCGGTGGAGGCGGTGGCCGCCGGCGTCGCGCGCATGGTGCGGGCCGGCATCACGCAGTTCGTGATCTACCCCCTGGCCCCGGACCGACAGATCGAACGCACCATCGAGCGGTTCGCGACCGAGGTCCTGCCGAAGGCCGCGACCATGACCGCCTCGCCGGCGCACCCGGCCGGGTGAGGCGTCGGGGAGGAACGAGCATGCCGACACGGTTCGTCCTGGTGGGGCTGCGCCCTGGGGTGACGGCGGCGGCCTACGAGGAGTTCGTCCGAGAGTACGACTACCCGGTAGTGCCGGAGCTCCGGACCATCGTCCACTACCGCACGCACCGGATCCTCCCCGAGGGCCCCCACCGCACCGAGCTCCCCTTCGACTACATCGAGCAGATCGTCGTGGCCGACCGCGAGGCCTACCGGAGGGACCTGGACGCCTCGCCGAGCTTCCAGCGCTTCCGGGAGCGCAGCCCGGCGTTCGTGGGCCGGACGCTGGACTTCTGGGCGGACGTGGTGCCTCCGGCTCCGCTCCTCGGGACGCCGGCGCCCCCCGACGTGGCCTTTCGGTGGGCGGACGTGCCCGAAGACGCTCTGCGCCCGGGCCTCCCCTTGCGCCGTCGGCAGGGCCGCGCCATGACCGCGCTCCTGGTCCGGCTGCACCCCGGCGTGGTGGTCACGCCCCAACGCCACCCGGAGGAGCAGCTGGTGCACATGCTCAGCGGCCGCCTGCGATTGCAGGTGGGCGACCAGACGTACGTTTTGGCCGAGGGCGACGCCGCCCTGATCCCCGGCGGCGTCCCGCACACCGGGGAGGCCGTCGGCGCCGAGCCCGCTGTCTACCTGGAGGTGCTGGCCCGAGGATCGGAAGGCGGAGGAGGTGCAGGAAAATGACGGACGACGGCCGCACGACCCTGACCCGGCGCGAGCTGCTCGCGCGCTCGACCGCTGCGGCGGCGGGCGCCGCGGTGGCCGGCGGTCTCGGGGGGACCCTCACGCCGTTTGCGGTGGCCGCGGCGCCGGTCCGGGTGGCCGCCCGGCCGCTGGTCTACATCACGCGCACCGAGACCATCACCCTCGACCCCGCGCAGAACGACTTCAGCTACACCCAACGGGCGCAGCGGCCCGTCTACGAGCCCCTGTTCCAGTACGTCCCCGACGGCAAGGGCGGCGCGCGGATCGAGCCCCTGTTGGCCAGCGGGTGGCGCGTCTCGGACGGGGGACGCGTGTACACGTTCACGCTGCGGTCCGGCGTGCGGTTCAGCGACGGCACGCCCCTCGACGGGGAGGCCGTGAAGTGGAACTTCGACCGCACCAAGGCCATCAACAAGGGCCCCGCGGCCCGCCTGGCCATCGTCGACCGGGTCGAGGTCGTGGACCGCCTGACCGTGCGCCTGGTCCTGAAGGCTCCCTTCGCCCCCCTGCTCCCCACGCTGACCAAGGTCCCCTACATGATCAGTCCCGCCTCGCAGGACCACGCCCAGGGCGGCGACATGACCCAGGGGTGGCTCAACGACCACGCGATCGGAACGGGACCGTACCTCCTCGACCAGTGGGTGCGGGGCCAGCAGATCTCCTACACGCGCAATCCGCACTACTGGCGCGGCTGGACCGGGCCCCACGCCGACCGGATCATCCTCCGGCTCGTGCGGGAGTCGGCGACGCAACGGTTGCTCCTGGAGACCGGCGAGGCCGATCTCGCCGACGGCATCGCGCTCGTCGACATCGACCCCCTCAGGCGGCAGCCCGGGGTCGTCATCGACGAGATCGAGGCGCCCTCGCTCGTGCACATCATGATGCGCATGCGCGGGCCGTTCCTGGACCCGCGAGTCCGCAGAGCCATGCGCGCGGCCTTCGGCTATCAGAGCTTCGTGGCCGGGGCCCTGATGAACGCGGGCCGCATCCCGAACGGCCCGATCCCGAAGGGCGCCTGGGCGTACGACCCCACGCTGCCGGCGTTCCGGCGGGAGCTCGACACGGCCCGGCGGCTGCTGCAGGAGGTCGCCCCGAGCCAGCGCGCCTTTGTCCTCCAGACGATCTCGCCGTTCTTCCCGTACTACCCCCAGCTGGCCCAGATCTTCCAGCAGAACCTCGCCGAGCTCGGACTGCGGCTCAGCGTCGAGGACCTGATCGACGCCGCGACATTCGTCGGGAACCTCCGCTCCCTCGAGCGCGGCCCCGACATGTACGGCTGGGTCGTCAACCCCGCCTTCGACGACCCCCACGAGTTCCTGTTCCCCGTCTACCACTCCTCCGCCGCCGGCACCCTGCAGAACTACACGTTCTACAAGAACCCGCGCGTCGACGCGTTGATCGACCAGGGCGCCTCGACCCTCGACCAGAGGAAGCGCCGTGCCATCTATGCCGAGGCGCAGCGTCTCCTCCGGGAGGACGGCCCCGCGGTGTTCTGCGCGCAGGTCTTCCTGATCCTGGGGCGGTCCCGGAAGCTCCAGGGGTTCCAGGCGCACCCCCTCCTCGTCGCCCAGCCCCTGGACTACTGGCGCCTGTGGGTCGAGGCCTGACGGTGCGCTCGGCACCCGTAGCGTGCGGCTCCTCAGGCGGCGGGAGCGGACGCGGGCCGGGGCGGTCGTCAGGCGCGGGCTCCTCCTCCCCTCCGCGCCCGGCCCGAGGATTTCAACAGGACCTCGCGAAGGGAGGACCGACCATCGGCGCGAGAGGCGACGCAGAGGAAGCCGCCCGGTCGGCTGGGCCGTCGGGAGGTCAGGGGCAGGGCACGGCCCGGAGCGTTATCCGCCCCTCCCCCCGGCACCGCCCGACGGTTCCTCTGTGGAGGTGGTAGTGTACCGGCCATGCCCCGACACAGGATTCGGACGGTCGTCGAGGTCGAAGATCTCCTGCGCGGCCTCACGCTCCTGGGCACCGGTGGCGGAGGGCGCCCGGACAAGGGGCGCGAGTACCTGGTGCCCCACGTCACCGAGGGCGACGGCATCGGGTGGGTGGATGTGGCCGAGGTCCCGGACGACGCCTGGGTGTGCACCTCCTTCGGGATGGGGTCCATCGCCCCGACCCCGGCGCTGTCGGCCCAGGAGCGGGCCGCCCTGGGCTACGGCGAGGTGACGGTGGACCGGCCGATGGTGGAGGCGGTGCGCGACCTCGCCGCCGTCACCGGCCGCGAGATCGAGGCCCTCGTGCCCTTCGAGTTGGGCGCCGGCAACACCGGGGGGCCGCTCGACGCGGCGGCGCGACTGGGCCTTGCGGTCGTGGACGCCGACCTGGCCGGGCGCGCGGTGCCCGAGCTGACGCAGACCACGGCCGCGCTGGCCGGCATCCCGCTGTGCCCGGTGGCGATCTGCGACTCGTGGGGCACTCGCCTGGTGCTGCGGGCGGCCCACAGCCTGCCGGTGGCCGAGCGGGTCGGCAAGATGATCAGCCTGGCCACGCGCCTGCCGGATCCCCGCCTGACCTGCGCGCACGCCGGCTACCTGATGCGCGGGGTGGACCTGCGCCGGGTGGCCATCGGCGGCACGCTCACCCGCGCCCTGGCCGTGGGACGGGCCATCCGCGAAGCCCGGGACGCGGGGCGTGACCCGCTGGCGGCGGCCGCGGCGGCGCTCGGCGGGTGGGTGCTCTTCACCGGGGTGGTCACCGCGCGCCCGTGGGAGAGCCGCGACGGGTACATGATCGGCGAGACGCACCTGGAGGGGACCGGGGCCCACCGCGGACACCGGCTGCGCATCTGGTACAAGAACGAGAACCACGTGGCCTGGCTCGACGGGCACCCCTGCGCGAGCAGTCCGGACCTGATCATGGTGGCGGATGGCTCCTCGGGCGAGCCCTACACCAACACCGACCTCCCCACCGGGGCGGCAGTCGGGGTGGTGGTGGCGCCGGCGCCCCCGGCCTTCCGGACGCCCGCAGGGCTGGCGGCGCTGGGGCCGGCCCACTTCGGGTTCGACATCCCCTACGTGCCGGTGGAGGAGCGCCTGGCCTCCGGGACCGGTGGCGGCGGGTAATCCCTATGGCGGGCTTCCTGCTCCGGCGCCTCGTGAGCCTCCTCTTCGTCCTCTGGGGGATGTCGGTGCTGACCTTCACCATCTCCCACGTGATCCCCGCGGACCCGGCGGCGGCCGCGGCGGGGTTCAACGCCACCCCCGACCAGATCGCTCAGTACAGGCGGGAGCTGGGCCTGGACCGCCCGCTGCCCGAGCAGTACCTGCGCTACCTCTCCAACATCGTGCTGCGCTTCGACCTGGGCCGGTCCATCCTCGACCAGCGCCCCGTGGCGGACGACATCCGGACCTTCCTGCCGGCCAGCGTCGAGCTGGCCCTGGTGTCGCTGATCCTCTGCGTGCCCGCGGGGATCGCCCTGGGCACCTTCACGGCCCTCCGCGCGGGGAGGCTCTCGGACGCCCTCTCGAGGATCTTCGCGGTCCTGGGAGTCTCGATGCCGGTCTTCATGGTGGCCTTGGTGCTCCAGCTCGTGTTCTACAAGGAGCTCCGGTGGCTCCCCTTCGGCGGGCGGCTGGACGACAGCGTGACGCCGCCTCCGGCCGTCACCGGCCTCCTGCTGCTGGACAGCCTCCTGGCCCGCAACGGGCCCGCCTTCCTCTCGGCGCTGCGCCACCTGGTGCTGCCCGCGGCGACGCTGGCCGTGGCCAACCTCGCCGTCATCGCACGGATGACCCGGAGCAGCGTCCTGGAGGTGCTCTCCGCCGAGTACGTCCGCACCGCGCGGGCCAAAGGGCTGGCGGAGTCGCGTGTCGTGGTCCTCCACGTCCTGAAGAACGCCATGACCCCCGTCGTCACCATCATCGGCCTCCAGGTCGCCAGCCTCATCGCCTACGTGTTCCTCGTGGAGTACGTCTTCTCGTGGCCGGGGATCGGCTCGTACGCCGTGCGCGCCATCCTCGGGCTGGACTTCCAGCCCATCATGGGGATCACGCTGCTCTTCTCCCTGATCTACGTCGTCGTCAACTTCCTGGTCGACGTGAGCTACGCCCTGCTCGATCCCCGGATCACCTACTGAGGGGCGGCAATGCGCCGGGCCCTCGCTCCTGCAATTCCGGCACCAGGAGGGCTGACCGCGCCCTCCTTCCGCCGCTCCCCGCTGGGACGGCGCCTCCTGCGAAACGCGGGGGCCGTCCTCGGGCTCGTGCTCCTGGGGGCCATCGCCGCGGTCGCCCTCGCGAGCGTCCTCTACGTCCCGCAGAACCCGTACCGTATCGCCGTCGACCGCCGGTTCGAGCCCCCGGGCCCCCTCCACCCCTTCGGGACCGACGACCTGGGCCGAGACGTCTTCAGCCGCGTCATGGTGGGGGCGCGCATCTCGCTGGGGGTCGCCGGGTGCGTGCTGCTCGTCGCGGGCGCCGTGGGGGTGCCGCTCGGGATCCTCGCGGGGTATCGAGGCCGCATCGTCGACGAGGCGATCATGCGGGCCACCGACGTGTTCCTGGCGTTCCCGTCGTTCCTGCTGGCCATGGCCATCGTCGCCGCCCTGGGGTCCAGCCTGACCAACGCCATCCTGGCGGTGGGCGTCGCGTGGTGGCCGCGGTACGCGCGCCTCATGCGCGGGCAGGTGCTCGGCCTCCTCCACGCCCCCTACGTGGAGGCTGCGCGGGCCGCAGGGGCCGGTGAGGGGCGGATCCTCGCGCGGCACCTGTTTCCCAACTGCCTGGCGCCCCTGCTGGTCCAGATGGCCAGCGACGCCGGCAACGCCATCCTCGTCACGGCCAGCCTGAGCTTCGTGGGCCTCGGCGCGAAACCGCCCACGCCCGAGTGGGGATTTATGGTGGCCCAGGGTCGGCAGTACCTCCTGACGGCCTGGTGGATCCCGATAGCCCCCGGCGCGGCCATCGGGGCCACGGTGGCCGGTTTCATGCTGGTGGGCGACGCCCTCCGGGACCTCCTGGACCCGAAGCTCCAACGGCTCCGGATCTAGCGGCCGCGCCCCCGGGCAGCGCATGAACGTCCTGGCCCGGCCTCCTCGCTCCACCTTGCGAATCGATGCATCGCCTCGCCATGCCCGGCGACCCTTAAGGACCCCTACCCCTTCACCGCGCCGAGGGTCAGGCCCCGGACCACATGACGCTGCAGGATGAGGGTGAGGAGGATCGTCGGGATCATGACGATGGTCGCCGCGGCGCTCATGTCGTTGTAGAGAGGGCCGACGTCCGTGTTGAATCCCGCGATGACCACCGGGAGCGTCTTCGCATGGACCCCCGAGAGGACGAGAGCGAACAGGAACTCGTTCCACGCCAGCAGGAACGTGAAGATGCTGGTCACCACGATCCCGGGGGCCGCGAGGGGCACCGTGATCACGAGGAAGGAGCGCAGCGTGGAACATCCGTCCACCAGCGCAGCCTCCTCCACCTCGCGCGGCACGTCCTCGAAGAAGCCGACGAGCAGCCAGATGGCGAAGGGAAGGGCGAAGGAGATGTAGGCGAGCACAAGACCGGCCCGGGTGTCCAGGAGTCCCGCCCGGATCATCATGAGGAAGTACGGCACGACCAGGGCCACGCGGGGGACCATGCGCGTGACGAGGATGAGGAACCGCACCACGCCCGCCCCCGGAAAGGGGAACCGGGCGAAACCGTACGCCGCGAGGCTCGCCAGGACCAGCCCGCCGACGGTGGTGCCCGAGGCAACGACCAGGCTGTTGAGGAAGTAGCGCACGAAGGGGATCTCGTAGAGCACCCGGTGGTAGCTAACGAACGTCGGGTGAAACAGCCACCGCGGGGGGCGCGCGTAGATGAGGAAGTCGGTCTTGAGGGACGCCGAGACCATCCAGGCGAGCGGGATCACGGTCCACGCCAGGATGAGGCCGCTCAGCCCCCAGGTCAAGAGGACGGAGAGACGCCGAGCCATCAGAACGCCCGCCTCGCGAGGAGGCGGAGGAGCACGAGGGACATGACGGCCACGATGGCGAAGGTGAGGACCGCGAGCGCGCTGGCCAGGCCCATGTGGCCGAATCCGAAGATCCGATAGTTCAGGAGCTGGAGGGTCTCGGTCGAGGTGCCGGGGCCGCCCCCGGTCACCACGTAGATGATGTCGAACTCCCGGAACGCGTCCATGGCGCGGATGAGGATGGCCACCAGCATGATGTACTGCAGCATCGGGAGCGTCACGTACCGCAGGGTTTGCCACGGGCTCGCCCCGTCCACGGTGGCCGATTCGAACAGCTCGTGGGGGATGCTGACGATGCCCGCGTGGAGCACGAGGAACATGAAGGGGATTGTGCGCCAGGCGTCCAGCAACACCAGGGCCGTCATGGCGAGCCTCGTATCCCCCAGCCAGGAGGGGCTCCCCAGCCCGATCCGCTGGAGGTAGTAGTTCACGATCCCCAGGTCCGGGTGGAACATCAGTCTCCACATCGTGGCGGAGACGACCGGCGTGACGAAGAGCGGCAAGAGGATCACGGGCCGGAGGAGGTCCAACACGCGTGAGCGGCTGGCGAAGAACACGGCAAGGCCGAGCCCGGCGACGAACTCGAGAAGCACCGCGCTTCCCATGAAGACCGTCGAGACGGCCGTCGCCCGCCACACGGCGGGATCCGCGAGGAGGCTTACGTAGTTGCCCAGGCCAACGAACCTCCAGCTCGCCGGCCGGACGATCCACCACGAGTACAGGCTCAGGCCTCCCGCGTAGGCCAACGGGAAGAGGTCGATCAGGGCGAGGAAGGCGATGCCCGGGGCCAGCCAGGGGAGCCCGCCCCGGGTGAGCTGCCGCGTCACGAGGCCAACCGGCTACTTGCTCATGATGCGGTTGATGCTGGCGGCCAGCTCCCTGAGGCCGGCCGCCACGGAGACCTCGCCTGTCGTGATCCTGGACCCCGCCAAGCGTATCTGCTCCTGGATGTCCGGCCACTGGGGGACGCGGGGACGGGACTTGGCGATGCGGAGGCTCTGGAGCAGGGCCGGGGCATAGGGCAGGGCCTGCTGGACCCTCGGGTCGCTCAGCACGGAGACCCGGGGGCTGTGGATGGCCGAGGAGGTGGCCGGGTACAGTGCTGCCGCCATGCCGAAGTCCCGGCTGGTGATCCACTCGACGAACTTCCGGGCGGCGTCCCGCTTGGACGTCGTCTTGGCGATGCCAATCGTCCACACGCCCCGCATGGGCGTCCTGCGCACGCCCTTGGGGAGCACGATGTAGCCCAGCTTGCCGGCCACGAGGGAGTTCGCCTTGTCCTCCAGCGGCCGCGCGCCGGACGCCCACTGAACTGCCATCGCGGCCTTCCCCAGCTGCATCGTCTTCGTGACATCGGCAAAGGTGTAGCTCCGCACCGCCGGCGGACAGTACTTGAGGATGTTCACGTAGTATTCCGCCGCCTCGCGCGCGGCGGGCGTGTCCACGGCGGCCCGCCCATTCTGGTCCAGGATCTCAACGCCCCATGACCAGAGGAAGGTGGTGAGGTACGCGAATGTCTGGATGTCGCTCCCGGCGGTGACGTCGAAGCCGGCGATGCCCTTCCCGGGGTCGTTGAGGATCTGGGCGTCGCGCAGCACGTCGGCCCAGGTGTCCGGCGGCCGGAGGCCCCTCTCCTGGAAGAGGTCCTTGCGGTAGATGAAGAACAGGACGTTGGGATCGACCGGCAACGTGTACTGCGTCCCGTCGTACTGCCCCGCGGCGAGGGTCGTCGGCACGAAGTCCGAGGCCCCGACCTCCTTCACCACGTCCCCCAGGGGCAGGAGGAAGGACGCCAGCGCAGGCACCCACGGCTCGTCCATGAAGAGGACGTCGTACCTCCGCGCTCCCGTGCTCAGCGAGAGCAGTTCCTTCTTGTACAGGTCGTTGTACGGTGCGGTGTCGATGTCCACCCGGATGCCGGTCTTCTGGACGAAGGCGCCGATGTTGGCGCGGAGCACGTCCTCCTTGAAGCCCGCCAGGAAGGCCAGGCTGAGTGTCTCCTCCGGAGCGGCCAGGAGCGGCGCAATCCCCAGCACCGCCACAAGGACCACGAGGAGCGCCCACGAGAAAACCCTGCCCCATCGCATCATGTCGCCCACCTCCCCCGAAATTACCACGCCACCCCCATCGCCTCCGGGGCCCCGGGGGGTCACCGGTCTCACGCGAAGCGGCACCCCGTGGCCCGGATACGGCGCGCCCTGGCCTTGATGGTCAGGATCCCGGAGCCGGACACCCACCCCAGGGCCTTGCCTTCGAGATCCGCATCGCTCCCGAGATGCGGCAGGACCGCCCCCTCCGCCGCGACCTCGTCAGCTCCCGCGCACCCGTGGAGACGCACCACGTAGGTGACCGGCGCGCGGGCCGCCTCGAATTCCACGCGGTCCCCGTGGCGCCGCACGCGGAGGGGGAGCGGGCCGTCCTCCCGGTGGACGGTGAAGGCCGCCTCGCGGGTCACGTAGGCCTCCACCGTCAGGGGATCGGCCTCGCGCTCGTCCACGTACGACATCGCCGGCGCGAGAGGGAGGAGGCTCTCCCCCCGCACGAAGATCGGAAGCCGGTCCAGGGGGACGGCCAGCCGGAGCGTCTTCGGCCCCTCGTGGACCGCGTCGGTCCAGAAGTCCGTCCACCTCCCCTGCGGCAGGTACACGTCCACCCGCCCCTCCCTGTTGAACACCGGGGCGACCAGCAGCTCGTCTCCCAGGAGGTACTGGAGCTCGATCCCGAACGTGGCGGGGTCGTCCTGGTACCTGAGGACCATGGGGCGCATGACGGGCAGGCCGGTCTCCGCCGCCTGCCGGGCGTACGCGTCGAGGTACGGGATGAGACGGTACCGCAAGCGCGCGTAGCGGCGGAAGATCTCGAGGGCCTGCTCCCCAAACTCCCACGGGTCCCGCAGCGTCGTCCCGTGGTAGCGCGCGCAGGTCGAGAGGAGACCGAATTGGGCCCACCGCAGGTACAGGTCGGGCGTCGGGCGGCCGACGAACCCCCCGATGTCGTGGCTCCAGAAGGCGAGCCCCGCCATGCCCGCGCTCAGCCCCCCGCGCAGGGTGGCGGCCATGTCCTCGTAGGTGCAGTGCGGGTCGCCCGACCAGTGGATGGGGAATCGTTGCACCCCGGGGCAGCCCGCCCGGGCCCAGATCACGCCCGCCCCGTGCCGCGCCCGCACGAGGTCGAAGACGAGTTCCTGATAGAGACGCGCGTAGAGATTGCGCATCTCGGCCCCGGTCCGGCCGTTGTGAAAAACCGCATCCTCCGGGATCTCCTCCCCGAAATCGGTCTTGAAGGTGTCGACGCCCATTGCCAGGAGAGGCCGGTGCTTCTCACGGTACCACGCCGCCGCCTGGGGGTTGGAAAAGTCCACGATCGCGCACAGGCTGGCATCGGTCATGGCCCACAGCTGGGCGGTGTAGACGGTGCCGTCCGGGCGCTTCAGGAAGAACCCGCCCTCGACGCCCTCCCGGAAGAGGTCGCTGTGGATGGAGACGTAGGGGTTCTCCCAGAGGCAGACCTTGAACCCCTGGGCATGGAGGTCGGCCACCAGCCTCTCCGGGTCCGGGAAGGCGGCGCGGTCCCACGCCAGGTCGCTCCAGCGGGTACGCTCCTGCCAATAGGAGTCGAGGACGAGGACGTCCGCCGGGATCCCCTCTTCCCGCAGACGGCGCGCCCTCGCCCGCACGGCGGCGTCGTCAGAAGGGAGGGCCGAGGTGGACGCCCACAACCCGAGGGACCACCGCGGGGGGACCGACGGGAACCCCGTGAGGCGGGCGTACGCCGTCAGGATCTCGGCCAGCGCCCCCCGGATGAAGAAGTACTCCACCGAGTCCCCCGGCACGTCGATCGTCCACGTGCGGGTGGATCGCGAGCCGAGGGAGAACACGACTTTGGACGTCGCGTTGACGAAGACCCCGTACCCCCGGGGCGTCATGAGGAGGGGGATATTCTTGTACGCCTCCTCGGTGCGCGCCCCGCCGGCGTTGCTCTGCCACATCGTCACGGTCTGGCCGCGCTTGTCGAACGCCGTGAACTTCTCTCCCAACCCGTACCAGTGGTCCCCCGGGTCCAGGAGCAGAGTCTCGAAACTCCTGAGGACGCGGCGGAGGGGGACCTGGTCCGTCCCCTCGGCCTCGAAGCCCGGGGGCGGGGAGACCCACGCCCCCGCGATATCGGTGTCGTCCGACACCTCCCGGGTGAGCAGGTGGCCCGAGGGATCGCCGAAGGCCAAGCTCCACGGATCGAAGGTCACCTCGACGGCCAGCTCGCCTGTCCGGAGGAGCAGCCCGCGGGGCGTCCCTTGGGGCTCCAGGGACGATCGGGGATCGGGCGATCCCGTCACGTAGGAGAGGTCTTGAGTGCCGGGCAGGGTGCCAGCCGAGAGACGGCACCGGACGACGTTGGGAGCCCACGCGGTCACGGTGACGAGGGCCCCGCCCACACCCCCCGCCACGCAGTGGAAGGTCGCCTCGCGCTCCGTGACGCGAGACGACAGGACGCGCTCGATCGGCCACACCCGTAGACCCATGGGGCACCCCGCCTGAGGTCGGTCCTGCTCTTCCATCCTCGGTCGCACACCTCCTCTATCGAGGCAGGCGTTCGCCCCCTGCGCGGGGCGTCCCGGGATCGGGCGGGGAGTCCATAGGAGTGCGTAGGGGAAAGTACGAGCCGGCCAGACGCGGGGGGGCGGGCCGAAGACGATGAGCCCCGCCGTGTCTTCGGATCGGCCGCATCCTGCTCGGAGAGGGTGCCGAAGGCCGAGGGGATCCCCGCCCCCAGGAAGCACTGGTCGGCGAAGTCGCCATGACCGGGGCTTCCTCAGGGACCGTCGCCCCGCGCCCTCCCGTGGACTCGGCGTTCATGGGGGCCACGCAGTGGTGGGAGAGATCGAACCAAGGGTGGTCCGCGTACCACGCCGACCTCCAAAGCGCCCGTGCGAGTGTCCGGGCCAAAAGGCATCTCTGACGCTCCGCCACCTCGGTCCGGGAGCCAGCTACGCACAGCGCCTCCAGGACCGTCGCGTTCGCCCCGGCATCATCCATGGTACCGACGGCGCAGGAGGTCGGGCCCCCTCGCACTCGCCGGCAAGCCCTCATCGTGGCGTGGCGCATGAATCCCCGGACGAGGTCGACCGCCCGGTGAGATCTGCACCGGTGGCCCGGAAACACCGTAAGATGCAGGAGGAGGTCCGGATCCAGGCGCCGTCGACGCTGTCAGTTCCGGATCCTGCGCGCATCACCCGGCGGCCCAGAGCATACGCCGGGAGAACGGAGAGGGAGCAATGGGTCGACGGCGAACACTCGCTGCCACCTGACTGCAATCAGAACAGGGGGAAGCCCCGGTTTAATCGCTTCCTCTCCGGAGGTGACGTCGAACGAACTTGGTCCGTCGACCGCGGCGGTGTGGGGCTCCCCTGCTGCGTGGGGCGGCGATCTGTCTTGTCGTTCTTGCCACGACGCTGTTTCGCGCGCAGTCGGCCCGCCCCTCCCCTCGCCCCCTTCGCTTCCCTCGCTGCCGCGGGGCGTCCTTGGCAATCGTCCCGTACCGGTCATCCCGCTGCGCTTCACTGTCCGCGGTCCGCTCATCCTCTCCCCTTCTCCATTTCTCGTATACGACGACCGTCCGAGATGGGACGTGCTCGGTTACCACGCGTGGGCGTGTCTGTGGGTCAGCGCCTACGACGCCACGGGACATCCCGTGCAAGAGATCTCGCGAAAGAACATGACGGTGGAATGGGTGGCGAGTCTTCCGGGCGAAGGTGCGCTCGTCATCGATACGACCATCACTCGAGCCTGCGATAACTTCAACTACTACGGGAATGTTCCGGACGTCGTGCGGGAGAAGGACGGAGTGTATCCGCTCCAGATCAACTGGAGGTCCGCCGCTGGGAGGCCGATTCGTGGCAGGGATGGAACCTATACGTTCCTCGTCCGCCTCACGGTGGTCGACCCAAAGCTTGGCGGGCTGTACGGCCAGGCGCTCGTCACGCTCGGGCCTGGACCTCGCCTGTAAGACGGTCCGCCCTGCTCTACACAGTCAAGAGCCTCCTCGCTACCGGCGGACATCTATCGTGATCCCGACCTCGCGCCCTTTATCCCGCTCATACAGCAGATGGGGAGGGACCAGCGCCTCATCCGCAGCCGGGTCCTCACCGAGATTCGCGCCCGTGGCTGCGAGGGCTCCCCGGCGGCGTTCTCCCGGGCGTAGCGCGCCTGCGTCCGGCCGGCCCGATCCGCGGGTCACTGAGCGCTCCGAGACAGCCCCGGGCGTGCAGAGTCAATTCCACTGGAGACGCGCCCCGGTTGCCCGGGTCACCGGCAAGCGGGGGTCGGCGGGAGGAGGAGCGCCGTCTCCGGCGCAGGAGGCCCCCAGAGCGGCGAACTGTTCGTCTCGTGGGCGTAATCTTCGCGGAGGAAGACCTGGGCGGTCGCCCGCGGCTCCTCGGCCTGCCGGACCCTCCCTCCTCCCCAGGCCCTCCACCAGGACAATCTTGCCCCTTACGTCCACCTGCACGCAGTCGTCTCGGGCCCCGTGGCCGACGTAGACCAGCTCGCCCCTCACCCCGCCCGTCGACGCCGCAAACGCGTGGGTGACGCAGGGCAGGTCTTCTCGAACCGGCGAGGTAACCCGGAGGCGCGCTGGGCCGATGAAGCTGATGGAGGCCTCGTGCTTGATCCACTGGGTACGGAGGCCAATGCCCCGGAGGATGCGCTCGATGTACTCGAAGGTCCGCCTGTTGGGCTCGCCCGACAGGCGGACCCAGCGGGCGTAATCGCGTGTGTCCTGCACGAGGCGCGGTCCTGCGACCGAGGCGATGGCCTCTGCCTCCCCTCGGCGGGAAGAGGTCGCCCCCGCACCGCCCGAGAAAGGATCACTCACGCGGACACCCTCGGGCCCCGGCGTGCGAGGAGGTCCGCGAACTCGCCGGTGGTCATGACGAAGCCCAGGGCCGCCTCCACCTGGCGGAGGGCGAACTGGTGGTACTCCTCCCCGTTCATGGAGCCGCAGGCGTCGGCCAGCACGACCACCCGCAGGTCGCGGCTGAAGGCGTCGTAGGCGGTGGCCAGGACGCAGTTGTTGGTGTTGACGCCCAGGAGGAAGACGGTCTCCGTGCGGAGTCCCCGGACCAAGAGCTCGAGGTCGGTGCCGTAGAAGGCCGAGTACCGCCGCTTGACCACCACCGGCTCGCCCTGCCGCGGCGCCACCTCGGGGAGGATCTCCGCGTAGACCGACCCCTCGACGTTCCTCCCGCTCTGCCGCGGGCGGCCGAGTCCCGGGATGGGCTTGCCGGTCTGGTAGGCGAAGAAGGGGTTCGCCCGCTCGACCGCCCCCCAGGAGACCGGCCCGCGGGAGCAGGTGGCCACGTGCACCACTGGCACGCGGTGCGCCCGCGCGGCCCCCAGAGCCTTCTCGGCGGCTGCGACCACCCGCGGGATGGTTCGGGGGTCGAGCAGGTGGTATCCAACTTCGGGATCCAGGTGCCGCCGCTGCATGTCGATCACGACCAGGAGACTGCGGGTAGGGTCGATCTGCTCTTCCACCTCGGGTGGCAAGGCCATACCTCATCCCCTCCTTGGATGCCGGGGGTGGCTCACCTCTGGGTCGCGCGGGGGTCCAGGGCGTCCCGGAGCCCGTCGCCGAACAAGTTGAAGCCCAGCACCACCAGCATGACCGCGAGGCCCGGGTAGACGGCCACGTGGGGCGCCGTCTGGAGGTACGTGCGGCCGTCGGACAGCATGGTGCCCCACTCCGGGGTCGGCGGCTGGGCGCCCAGCCCCAGGAACCCCAGGTAGGCGGCCGAGAGGATCGCCCCCGCCAGGTTCAGGGTGGACTGGACGATGAGGGGGCCAGCCGCGTTGGGCAGGACGTGCCGCAGCAGTATCCGCGCCTCCGGGAGGCCCAGGGCCCGCGCGGCGTCCACAAAGGCCTCCGCGCGGATTCGGATGACCTCTGCGTGCGCCAGGCGGGCGTAGGCGGGCATCTGGGAGATCCCGATGGCGATCATGGCGTTCCGCAGGCCCGGCCCCGCCAGCGCCACGATGACGATGGCCACGAGGATGGCCGGGAAGGACAGCAGGATGTCCACGAAGCCCATGAGGACCCCTCCGAACCACCCGCCCCGGAATCCCGCGACCGACCCCAGGGGGACGCCCGCCCCCGCCGCGACGCCGACAGCGATCACACCGATGGTCAGAGAGATCCGGCCCCCGTAGAGGATCCGGGAGAGGAGGTCACGCCCCTGCTGGTCCATGCCCAGCCAGTGGGAGGGGGAAGGAGGGTCGAGACGCCTCTCCAGGTCCGCATCGGTGGGGCCGTACGGAGCGATGACGGGGGCCAGGACGGCCAGGAGGACGAACGCGAGCACCACGCCGAGCCCCGCCTGCGCTCCGCGGTGCCGCCGGAATCGCCGCCACGCCAGCGCAAGGCCCCCTCCGCCCAGCCGCAGGGGGAGAACGCCCGGGGACGGGCGGGGACCCGAGGTCGCCTCAGGCGTAGCGGACGCGTGGATCCAGGGCCGCATACAGCACGTCCACGAGCACGTTGAGGAGCACGAAGGACAGGGCGAGCCACAGCACGATACCTTGGATCACGGGATAGTCCCGCTTGAAGATGGAGACCACCAGGAAGCTCCCCAGCCCCGGCATGCTGAAGACCGTCTCGGTGAGGACGGCGCCCCCCAGCAGCCGGCCGAACTCGAGGCCCACGACGGTGACCACGGGGACGAGGGCGTTCCGGAGGGCGTGACGGTCGACGACGACCCTCTCGGACACCCCCTTGGCCCGGGCGGTGCGGATGTAGTCCTGCCGGAGGGCGTCCAGCAGGGCCGAGCGGGTCTGCCGGGCGATGATGCCCGCGGCGAAGAAGCCCAGGCTCACCGCGGGGAGGACGAAGGCTCGCCAGGACCCGGCCCCGCCGCTCGGCAGCCATCCCAGGCGGACGGCGAAGAGCAGGATGAGCACCATCCCCGACCAGAAGATCGGCGTGGACACCCCCACCATGGCCAGCACCATCCCGCCGTAGTCCCACCCGGAGTACGGCCGGGTCGCCCCCAGGACGCCGGCCGACAGCCCGACGGCCACCGCCACCGCGATGGCGGCGGCCGCGAGGGTCAGGGTCACGCGGAAGCGCTGGAGGATTTCGTCCAGGACCGGGAGGTCGCTCACGATGGAGGTCCCCAGGTCGCCCCGGACGAGGTGCGCGAGGAAGACGGCGTACTGCACCGGCACCGGGCGGTCCAGGCCCCATTTGGCCCGGAGGGCGGCCACGGTCTCCGGGGTCGCGAAGTCGCCCGCCAAGAGGACTGCCGGATCGCCCGGGAGGACGCGCGTCGCGACGAAGACGAGGGCCGTCACGACGAACAGGCTGGGCAGGGCGACGAGACCCCGGCGGACGAGGTACGCTTTCACGACCGGCTCCCCGGATACGGGGGGCTACCGGATCTCGACGTCGTACAGGGGCCACACCGTGCTCAGCGACGTCACCTTCCTCGAGAACCCCACGACGTTTTTGCGGGCGGCCCAGAAGATCGGCTGCTGGTACATGGGGATCGCCGGGAGGTCGTTCATGAGGACCTGCTGCAGCTCGCGGAGGAGGGCGCGGCGCTTGTCCGGGTCCACCTCCGCCTGCTGGGCCGCGTACAGCCGCTCGAACCGGTCCGACACGTAGAGGGGGACGTTGTTGCCCGGCGGGAGCTCGGCCCTGGTGAAGATGCCGATGGCGCTGTCGGCGTCGCCGTTCACGGTCCGCCACCACGTCATGGTCATCTGGCCAGGGTTCCGCTCCGCGGGCAGGCGCAGCATCGCCGAGAACTGTCCCCACTCCATCTGGTTGATCCGCATGGTCACGCCGACCTTGGCCAGCTGCGCCTGCACGGCCTCGGCCACCTCCCGGTCCATCAGGTACCGCCCGGCGCCGTAGCTGAAGGTGAAGGTGAGGTCCGGCACGCCGGCTTCGCGGAGGAGCCGCCGGGCGCGCTCCGGATCGTAGCGGTAGACGTCGTAGGTGTCCACGTACCCCGTGGCGTTGGCGGGCACCAGGGAGCGCGACACGCGGGCGAGCCCGCGGAAGATCTGCCTGACGATGGCGTCGCGGTCGATGGCGAAGGCCATGGCGTGACGGACCCGCACGTCGTTGAAGGGGGGACGCTGAGTGTTCATGTTGAAGCGGATGAAGCCCCACGATGGGGGGTTGATGAAGACGAGGGCGGGGTTCGCCCGGATCCGCTCCGCGTCCTGCGGGGTGAAGTCGTGGATGATGTCCGCGTCCCCTGCTTCCAGCGCCGCGACCCGGGCGCTGATGTCGGGGACGTAGCGCACGACGAGGTGCTTGACCTTCGGGGTGCCGGCCCAGTACTGGTCGAACGCCTCGAGCTCCATGCGGTCTCCGCGCACGAGCCGCCGGAACCGGTACGGGCCGGGGCCGATGGGGTGCTTGGAGAACTCCTCGTCGCCCGCGCGCTCGATGGCCGCCTTGCTGTACACCGTGATGGTCTGGTACGTGAAGGTGGGGAGGAGAGGCGCAAAGGGGGTCCGCGTGGTGACCTTCACCCGGTTCCCGGGGAGGGCCGTGACGCTCTCGACCATGGCGAGGGCCGACCTCCCGATGGAGATCCGGCGGAACCGCTCGATGCTGTAGACGACGTCCTCCGCGCTCACGGTGCGCCCGTCGTGCATCTTGACGCGATCGCGGATCTTGAACACCAGGGAGCGGCCCCCGTCCTCCTGGGTCCACGACTCGGCGAGCCAGGGCTTCACCTGGCCCTTCTCGTCCAACACGACCAGCGAGTCGCCGATCTGCGCCAGCATCCCCAGGATCGGGAGGCCGGTCGCCTTGTGGACGTCGGGCGTCGGGACCTCGAAGGGGAGGGCGATGACGAGGGTGTCCTTGGGCCTCCCCCACCCCGGACCCGGCGGCCAGAGGGCAAGGGCGACCGCCGCCAAGGCCCACCACCACCTCCTGGACTTCGACCTCACGCTCTCACCTCCTCACTGGCATCGCCGGCGCCCGGGGACCCGCCCCGAGCCGCACGGGCCCCTAGACGACCGCAAACTCCAGCGGGTGCTCCTGGAGACACCGCCCGCCCTCGGGGGTCACCACGCAGAGCGCCCCCAGGAACACGCCCCGCGTGAGGTCCGGCGTAGTGGGGTTGGGCTCGATCACGATGAGCTGGTTCTCCTGCAGGGCGAAGGGCTCGGGGCTGTAGGTCTCCGCCGGCTTCCCGAGAGGCAGGATGGGGAACATGGGAGGGTTGGGCCAGCCGTGGATGATGGGCGCCTCGGCCACGAGGCCGGCGTCGGTGATCGGCCGGGCCGCCTCCAGGACGTCGTCCTGGGTCGCCCCGGGCCGCAGGGCCTCCCTCACCCGGTCAAAGGCCTCCCGGGCGATCCTATACAGCTCCCGGTACTCGGCCGTCGGGGGCCCCACGCTGATGGGCACGATGAGCTGGCCCGAACACCCCCCGTAGCCCACGCTGATCTCGTTCAGGACCACGTCGCCCGGCTCGATGGTCCGGTGGCTCGGCACGTGGCGGGGGTAGGGCATGTCCGGGTCGCGCATGGAGGTACTCCCCAGGAGGACAACGTCCAGCGCGTCGCCGCCCCCCTCGTAGGCCGCCGCGAGGATCCGCCCGTACAGGCCCACCTCCGTCGCGCCGGGGCGGACCGCCCCGATGAGCGCCGCCATGGCGTAGTCGGTGCACTCCGCTCCGCGGCGGTAGAAGGCCAGCTCCTCCTCGCTCTTGACCTGCTGGAGGCCCTCCACGTCCCGGGTGATGTTCACGAACTCCACGTGGGGCAGTTCCTCGCGCCAGATGAGGTAGTGGTCCATGGGAAGGGTGATGCCGCGCCGCGAGTGGACGCCGACGAGGCCTAGACGCCCCCGGTCGAGGCCCAGGTCCCGGATGTGCGTGGCCACGGTGTGGGCGATGCTCGCCCCGCCCCACCGGGTGTCGGCGATGGCCGACATCCGCCGGGCGGCGTGCAGGTGGGGATAGAGCGCGTTCCAGGCCGTGGGCGCGCCCGTCGAGGGGAAGAAGGCGTAGAACTGCATGGACTCCCGCATCCCCGTGAGCCACCGGGCGGTGGCCTGGTACAGTTCCTTGTACCCGCCGTAGACGATGGCCCCGTCCAACCCGCGGGCCGCCAGCAGGTCCCGCAGGAGGGCATGGCGCCGCCCGTACTCGTCCGCCGAAAACCTCGGGTAGAGACTCGTGGTGTCCCCGCGCGCCGTCATCGTCACCTCCCATGTGGTCTATCGGGGCACGGGCTCCGGGGCCCGCTCCCGAAAAGGACCTCCCCGCCGGCCACACGCGGGGCACCGCGTCGGGGTGCCCTCCCGCCTCATGCGGGTGCCGCCTCCTCCCCCAGCCTTCCCGCGGCGCGGACCCTCCAAGGGCCAGGGCCGGTCATCAGGGTGCCGGGGCTCTGCCGCCCCGCGGCCGGGCCGTGGACCCGGCGTAGCCGAGATCGCGGGAGATCTGGTGGGCCGTCTCCGTGACCTTCCCGACGAGTTCCGGAATCCGGGCCCGGGGAATCCGCACCGACGGCCCGAGGACGCTGAGGCTGGCCACCACGCGGCCCGTGTGGTCGCGAATAGGCGCGGCCACGCCGTGGACTCCCTCGTGGGATTCGCCGAAGGTCGCGCTGTACCCCTGGGCTCGGATGGCCGCGAGGTCACGTCGGAGCTCCTGCGGGTCGGTGATGGTGAGGCCCGTGAGCCGCGGGAGTCCCCGCTCCAGGATCTGCTGGATGCGCTCGGGAGCCAGGTGCGCCAGCAGGACCTTCATCGAACATCCGGCGTGGAGAGGCCGCCGCATCCCGACCCGCGTCCACAGGCGGAAGCCCTCCAGCGGTTCGAGCTTTTCGATGTAGACGCCCTCGTCCCCGTCGACGATCTGCAGGGAGACCGTCTCGCGGGTCTCGTCGCGCAGGCGCTCCATGTGGGGCCGCGCGATCCGGCGCAAGTCGATCTGTTCGCTCACGAGGTAGCCGCGCTCCAGGAGCTTGTACCCCAGGCGGAACTGCCGCGTCGCGCTGTCGTAGTCCACGTACCCGAGTGCGCGCAGGATGCTCAGCAGCCGGTGGACTGTCGCGCGGGGGACCCCCGAGGAGGCGACGAGCTCGGCCAGAGTGAGCCCCGGCCGCTCGAGAGAGAAGAGGTCGATAAGACCGAGCCCCTTGGCGAGGCTCGACGTGCCGTTCGGGGACCGCGGCCTTCGAACTGAAGGGTTTTGTCTCACTATGTGAGATATCGTCCAATATTTTTCGTATGGTAGCACCGGGAGGAGAGGCGCGCAACCCCGGCTCCTACCGTTTACTTCCCCGGCGTTGCGAAGGACGCCCCACCCGTGGGCTGGGTGAGCCTCGGCCTGGAGCAGGAACGCTCGTGGTCGGGAAGGCAGCGAAGGGGCCCTGGGTAGGCGATGCACGGCAGGACCGTCGCGCGCTACACCCCGGAGGGCGACGGCACCCCGGACCTCCCGCCCGCGAGGTTCGCCCGGTCCCGTCTGAACGGGACCCCCAGGGGAAAAAAGCGGGCCGGCCCCTCCACCCGGCCGGGACCGCCAAACAGGGTCGGCCGGATCCGCCCCCGTGCCCGCGATCGAGCTATCCAGCGGGCGCCGGCCTGCCCTGTCGGCTGCGACCCTCCGGCCATCCCGCTGCCCGCGGCCAGGAGGATCCGGGGCCTCCGCCGAGAGCCTCCCTTCCCTGGCCTGGCCTTGCCTTGCCGTCCCGGACGGACTCGGAGACGGTCACGGGCCCTCGCCCTTGACGCGGTCCCGGGAGAGGGGAAGGGCGCCCCGACTGCTCGCCTCCGCCACTGCGTGGAACACCTGCGCGCTTATGTGCACGCCCTCGTGGAAGCGCTCCACGCTCAGGTTCTCGTTGGGCGCGTGGTTGTTCTCGTCGGCGTTGGCGTAGGGGACCGTGATGTGGTCGGCCCCGAGGATGTCGGGCCACACGGCGTTCGGGAGGCTCCCGCCCATGCTCAGGTACGTGTAGGGCCTGACGCCCCGCACGGCGGCGACCGCATCGCTTACGACCTGAACGGCCGGGTGGTCGGGAGGGGTGCGCGTGGCCTCCATGCGCCCGAACCCCTGCCGGAGCACCTGGACCCGGGGGTCCACCCGCGCCACGTGGCGCCTCACCTTCTCCCAGACGTCCTCGGTCCGCTGGTCCACGACGAGCCGGATATCGATCCGGCACTCCGCCCGGGCGGGGATGATGGTCTTCGAGCCCGGCCCCACGTACCCGCTCAGGACTCCGTTGATGTTGACGTAGGGCTCCAGCATGATGCGCCGCCAGTACGTGGGGCCGTCCATGTCCAGCCGCTCCACCCCCAAGGTGGCCCCGAAGCTCTCCGGGTCGAAGGGCAGGGACCGCAGGATCTCCTCCTCCGCCGGACCCACCGGCCGGACGGCGTCGTAGAAGCCGTCGATCAACACGCGCCCGGTGGGGTCCACCATGGTCGCGAGGACGTGGATCAGCATCCACACCGGATTGGGGACGACCCCGCCCTTGTTCCCCGAGTGGGTGTCGCGGGCGGCCCCCTCGGCCACCAGCGTGAGGCCCAGGATGCCCCGGTTCCCCAGGGAGATGACGGGCGCCCCCGACGGGTGCACGCCCCCGTCGGAGATGTACACGAGGTCGGCCTCCAGGAGGTCCCGGTTCCGGGCGACGAAATCGGCGAGGCTGGGGGACCCCGACTCTTCCTCTCCCTCGAAGACGAACTTCACGTTCACGGGAGGCCTCCCCGCCACCTCCGCCCACGCCCCCGCGGCGAGGACGTGGGCGAGGAGCTGGCCCTTGTTGTCGGCGGTGCCCCGGCCGTAGATGCGGCCGTCCCGAACGACGGGGTCAAAGGGGTCCGACTCCCACTGGTCGAGGGGGTCGGGAGGTTGGACGTCGTAGTGCCCGTAGCACAGGAGGGTGTAGGCCGACGGATCGCGGACCAGCTCGCCGTAGACGACGGGCTGGGTCGGCGTCTCGATGATCCTGGCGGGGATCCGGAATTCCTCCAGGATGGACACGAGCAGGCGCGCACACTCCCGCACGCCGACGTTCTGGGCGCTGATGCTCGGTTGACGGACGAGCCGCGCAAGGACCTGGAGCGCCCGCTCCCTGTGGTCGTCGATGGACCGGTGGACGGCCTCGAGCGACATAGCTCACCCTCCGTGGAGACGTCCTCCGCCTGCGAGATCCCCTGCCCTCCCCCTGACTACGCGGACAGCACGGCCTCGAGCTCAGCGCACCCCGCCCGCGCCTCTTCGAGCGCCTGCCTCAGGTAGAAGGCCGTCCTGTTCCGGCCGCGCACCAGGGCCGTGAGGAGGAAGCGGTACTCGTCGGACCCGGGGTCCATGGCGACCAGCCGCCGTATCCCTTCCAGGGAGGGCACGGGCGGGATGGGGATCGCCAGGTCCTGGTCGAACCGCTCCACGCTCGAGAAGTAGGCGGGCACGAGCGCCCGTCCCACCGCCAGCAGGCGGCGGTTGGCCATGCGGAGGACCTCCTCTGGGAGGTCGTCACCGTCCTGGATCGCGTCCGCCAGACGGTCCAGGGAGGACGTGGCCGCCTCCACCTCCCGGGCCCGGTCGATCAGCGCATCCAGGCTGAACCGTCCCGCACCCTGCCGCTGGTACTCCTCGAGGGTGCGCCGGATTTCGTGCGCCGTAGCGCCGAACCGGAGCGGCAGGACCGGCATGGTGGCGGCCCTCCACACGGCCAACAGGTAGATCTGGGTGTCCCGGCGCAGGTTCTCCGGGTCGATCTTGTCGAGCGTGTCCTCGGGGGTGTGCCACCACCAGGGGAGGCCCCCCTGGGGACGGGGGGCCCGCTCGCCGGCCGCCGTGAACAGGGAGCTCCCCGTATCGGCCGCCTGGTCGGAGGGGACGTGCGACAGGTCCATGAAGAGCGCCGAGATGCCGCACCCCCAGAAGGACTGGTCACCGGCCCGCGGGATGCGCTCCGGCTCGGGGCGCACGCCCGTGACGTCGTGGATCGCCGCGACCGCCAAGCCGCGGACCTCGGGCATGCAGAGGGCGCGGAAGAGGTCGGCGCCCCGGGCGCCCGTCGAGTCGACATTCACGTGGAGGACGCAGTGGTCGTACAGGTCCTCCCAGAAACGGTCGCAGTACCACGTCGAGCCGGAGTACCGTCCCTGGGTGTGGCCCGGCCAGAAGGCCAAGCGGACGCCCCGCCGCAGGGCCCGGCGGTGCCGGGACAGGAGTCGGGCGACCTCCAGCATGGTGGCATTGGCCGCCCCGTTGTCCATCGCGCCGTAATACCACGAGCAGTGGTGGCCGCTCAGGAGGACGAAATCCTCGGGCTCGAAGAGACCCGGGATGTCCGCCGTGAGGAGCAGCGTGGTCCTCCACCCCCGAAAGGTCCTCGCGTGGACCCGGGCCGTGACCGGTCCCCGTTCCAGGAGCGACCGCAGGGGAGCCGCCTCCTCCTCCACCACCGTGACGACCGGGATCCGGGGGAGATAGCGTGCGGTGTCCGGGGTGGGCGTCCCCCACACGGGCGAGACGCAGAGGTCGTGGAACCTCTTCCCGATCCCCACAAGACACGCGGCGCCACGGCCCTGGGCCAGAAGGACTTTGAGCGGGGACGGCAACCCCTCCGTCACCACGATCTTGCCGGCGACCCTGTGACGCTCGAAGTCAGACTCCCCGCCGGCCCCAAGGTAGACGAGTTCCCCTGTGAGGCCCTCCGGGGACGTCGACGGCGCGAGAGCGTGCGCGAGGGCCCTCAGGGACAAGGCCCGGGGCCCGAGGACCTCCACCGCCGCGTGCTCGGGCCACCCGACGAGGCTCTCCACCTCGTAGAGCCGGGTCGCAAGCCCGTACTCCTCCAGGCTCCGTGCGATGTACTCCACCGCCTGGCGCTCCCCGGGAGTCCCGGAGACCCGCTCCCACTGGGCGATGGAGGCGACGTGGCGCATCAAGGACTCCGCCGACACCTGGCCCACCACGCCTGTCTCCGTCCCACCAAGAGACATTCCCCTCCCCCCTTGACCGATAAAGCAGCCTCCGTCTCCCGGTTCTTCACCACCCCGCCCTGCTCTTCCTGGATGTTGGGGCGACGGAGAGGCTCGCTGTCCCCCGCCCCGTCTGGGAGCTCCTCACAGACCGCAAAGGGCGGCCCGGACGGAACCAGGCCTTCCCCCCCACGGGGGGAAGAGGAGTAGGAAAGAATCACCGGCCGGAGAAGGAGAAGGGGCACCTGTGGCTGTAGGAGACATCTCGGTGGAGTCCGCCCCCTCGCGGAGTCTTGGGGGCACGCCCTCGGTCCTCCATGCGCCCTCGGTTCCATCGCCCGCGGGGCCGGGAGTCCGTGTCCCGCCTGAGGGGGAGCGGAGAAGGCCCCACGGAGGGACGACGGCAGGTATCGTCGCACCGCCTGCGGCTTCCGCGGCCCGCGGCCGCGACTCTGCTCTTCCCGGGGGTGAGGGATGACCTCCTCGGAGTTCGCTGAGCGACGTGTCCTCGTGACCGGAGGGGCCTCCGGGATCGGGCTGGCCGTCGCGCGGGCCTTTGCCCGGGAGGGGGCATGGGTCGTGATCGCGGATGTCCAGCCTCTACCCACCGACAGCGCGGGAGCGCTCCAGAGCGTCCCCGGACGCGTCTTCGGTGTGAGCGGGGATGTCCGCAGGGCGGATGAGGTGGAGAAGATTGTGACGACCAGCCTGGGGCACCTTGACCGGATCGACATCCTCGTCAACAACGCCGGGATCTACCCAAACTGCCCCGTCCTCGAAATGCCGGAGGACCAGTGGGACGCCGTTCTCGATACGAATCTCAAGGGGACGTTCCTCATGTCCCAGGCCGTCGCCCGCCACATGGTCACGACCGGGATCCAAGGCCACATCGTGATGATCGCCTCGGGCGCGTATCAGTCCGCCAGGAGGGGTGCCGCCCACTACTGCGCCTCCAAGGCGGGCGTGGTCATGCTGGCGAAGGTTCTGGCCCAGGAGCTGGCCGAGCATCGCATCCACGTGAACGTCGTGTCCCCCGGGCTGATCGACGTCGGTCCCCGCCCGGACGTCAACCCCGTCTACCGCGAGACGCTCCTCGCGACGATCCCCTGGGGACGCATGGGCCAGCCCGACGAGGTGGCGAGCGCGGTCTTGTTCCTGTGCTCCCGGCGGGCGGAATACATGACGGGCGCTGTCCTGGACGTGGACGGAGGAGCGGGGGCAGGACGCTATTTCCTCCCCTACAGCCGGGGGTAGGACGTCCCCGCGACCGGCCCCCACCCTCCTCCCCTGGGCCCCACACCCGACTGTCCTGAGGCCACGCGGTCCCCATATCGACCGAGGGCCACCGAGGGTCCCTCGCCCCTCCGGGTCAGACAGGCCCTCGAGCCACGCCGCCCCCCGGATCCGCCTCCGAACCCCGCGACGTCCCAGCCAGGAGAGGAGAATCGCGACGGGGGCAGCAAGGAGAGTTCCGACTGCAGATCCCGAAACGACGAAAGGAGGAGCCGCCCCATGGAGTGGCCGAATGGCGCCAGATGTGCAGTCGCCCTGACGTTCGATGTCGACGCCGAGTCCGCCTTCGTCTTCCAGAACCCCAGAAAGGCATCCTGCCGGCTCGCGGACGTGGAGGAACGGCGGTTCGGCGTGCGCACGGGCCTTCCCCGGATTCTCCGGCTGCTGGACAGGTTCAGGCTGCCGGCGTCCTTCTACGTTCCCGGGTACACGATCGTCCACCACACCGCGGCGATCCGCGCGATCCGCGATGCGGGCCACGAAATGGGCGCGCACGGCAACGTCCACGAGACCCTCGACATCTTTGCGTCGGAGGGCGAGGAGGAGCGCGTCCTCCGCGACCAGCTTGAGATCTGGCGCGCATACCTCGACCTGAGACCCTCCGGCTACCGGTCTCCGTCCTGGGAGCTCAATGTCTGGACTCCCGCCCTCCTCACGAAGTACGGGTTCGCCTACGATAGCTCGCTCATGGGCGATGACATCCCGTACACAATCGACACCCCGTCGGGCCCCCTCGTGGAGGTCCCCGTCCAGTGGCTCCTGGACGACGCGCCCCTGTACCGGCACGTGCGGGGGTCCAGCAATGGGATCGCGGACCCCGACCGCGTCCTCAGGATGTGGGCCCAGGAATTCGACGGCATCCACCGCGAGGGGAGGTGCTTCGTCCTCACGATGCACCCGTGGATCACGGGTCGGGCGGGAAGGATCCTCGCGCTGGAACAGCTCCTTCGCCACATCCGGAATCACCCGGGGGTGTGGTTCGCCACGGTGGGCGACATCGCCGCCTGGGCCTCGTCCTCCCTCCCGCGCCGGCCCGGAAGCGGAGACGCCGGCCAGCACTCCCGGTGATCGGCGAGAGGGAAGTTTAGGACCTCGCCCCGCCGGGGCACCGGGCGAAGAGAGATAGGACCGGAGGATTGAGTCCCGGGACGTGGTGGAAAAGTGCGCTCCCTCTTCGGGTATGGTATCATACGGCCTCAGGTGGTTCTGTTCCCTCCTGTCCTTGGAGAGACGAGAGAAGTTGGTGCATAGAGCGGGGGCTGAAGGAGCGGCGGGTCACCAGCCACTCCTCATGGATCTCCTCCAGCACGGCTCCCACAAGGCGTAGGACCGCGTGGGGCGTCGGGAAGATCCCCA
>Ga0209810_1000268_pt1 | contig 139039 bp, 114 predicted proteins | sample Coa_R1_7_FD_187159 | JGI IMG/M metagenome (GOLD analysis project Ga0209810, IMG submission 187159) | Surface soil microbial communities from Centralia Pennsylvania, which are recovering from an underground coalmine fire - Coalmine... | ecosystem: Environmental > Terrestrial > Soil >...
GCCCAAGGTCTGCTCTTGCCCAGGCACCAAAGACCACCTCGCCCCCATCCGCCACCGCAGGCCTCGATCCCATCCGCGCCTACATCCTGCACGGCTGGGATGACCTCTCCCGCTCGCTCACCGACTGCTCGACCTATACCGACTCCAAACTCACCACCCTCCCCCACCTATACCTTCCCTATCAGTTCGCCGTGCCCAATGTGCTCAAGCCGCTCGAAAGCCGCTGCCACGTCGAGGTGCGCGACTTGCCCGCCAATGCCAGCGGCATCGGAAAGCCCGCCGTGCAAACCATCGAACCTCCGGGTCTGCTCTACCTCGAATACAAATATGTCGTCCCCGGCGGCCGCTTCAACGAAATGTACGGCTGGGATAGTTACTTCATTATTCGCGGACTCCTGCGCGATGGGCGCCTCGATCTCGCACAGGACATGGTCAACAACTTTCTCTTCGAGGTCGAGCACTACGGCGCGGTGCTGAACGCCAACCGCACATATTACCTCACGCGCTCGCAGCCGCCGTTTCTCACTTCGATGATTCGCGCCGTGTGGGAAGCTCAAGCCGCCGCGGGCCGCGCCAGCCGCGACTGGCTCGGACGGGCCTACGAACTTGCCATAAAGGACCACTCGCTCTGGATCAGCGAGCCGCATCGCGCCGGCTCGACCGGCCTCGCCCGCTATTACGATTTCGGCGAAGGCCCCGCGCCCGAGAGCGTCAAGGACGAGACCGGCCACTACCGCGACGTCGCCGCCTTTTTTCTGGCGCACCCCGCGCAGAATGACGGCTTCCTCATCGTCAAAACCCCGGGCGAGCCCGCTCCGCCGAACTCGGGCGCAACCTACACCCTGCAAGTCTGCGATACCGCGCGCACCATGTCGCGCCCCCATTGCACCGCCGCGGCGGATGTCGCGCTCAGCTCGGATTTCTACAAGGGCGACCGCTCCATGCGCGAATCCGGATTCGACATTTCCTTTCGCTTCGGACCCTACGGCGCCGCCACGCATCACTTCGCGCCGGTTTGCCTGAATAGCTTGCTCTTCAAGACCGAAAAAGATTTGGAGTGGATGAGCGAACTCCTCGGCCGTACGCGCGACGCTGAGAATTGGAAAAAACGGGCTGAAGAACGCCGCGCGAATATTCAGAAATATTTGTGGGATGAGAGCGCTGGTTATTTTTTCGATTATGATTTCCGGAAGGAAAAGCGCTCCACTTACCAATACATCACAACCTACTATCCGCTCTGGGCCGGCCTTGCTACACAGGAACAGGCTGCTGCCGTCGTGAAGCATCTGAGCACGTTCGAGCGCCCCGGCGGCCTGATGATGAGTCCCTACGAGACCGGCGGCCAGTGGGATGCGCCCTATGCCTGGGCGCCGAATCAGTTGCTCGCCGATGACGGCCTCCGCCGTTACGGCTTCAACAAAGAGGCCGACCGCGTCTCCTACGAATTTCTTTCGGCCGTCGCGGAAAACTTCCGCCGCGATGGAACCATTCGCGAAAAATATAACGCCGTCACCCGTTCGTCGGAAACGCAGGTCACCGCCGGCTACCACATGAATATCGTCGGCTTCGGCTGGACCAATGGCGTCTTCCTCGAATTGCTCCACGAGCTGCCCAGCGACCTCGTCGAGAAGCTGGCCTCCGAATCGGAAAAAGCCCCGGCCCGCACCCATTAGCGCTGCTCACATGCCGCCAAGCTAAAGGCAGGGGGACCGGAGCACGGAGAACGCAAAACAGAAGCCGAGATGACTACTGGTGGGAGTCCTGGCGCGATTGGAGCTGCTCGGCAAGTTTCAGTTCGCGGTCGGCGCTTTCGGATTGGCCGAGTTCACGGTAGGCCTGTCCTAGCAGGTGATGCGGAACGGGATTGTTCGGGTCCATGGCAAGCGCGCGCTGGAGCGCGCGGACCGCGAGCGCGGTCTCGCCCTTCTTCTCGAGCACTTTGCCGAGAAGAATGTAGGGGCCGGTCGAGGTCGAATCGAGCCAGATCGAACGCTGCAGAAGCTTTTCGGCGTCGTCGAAGTTCTGGACGCGGGAATAGGCGTCCGCCAGCTTGTAGTAAACGGAAGCTTGCCCCGGATTGAGCGCAAGCTCGCGCTGAAATTCCTCGATGGCTTCCGGAATGCGGGACTTGTAGAGATAAATCTCGCCGAGAAGCGAATGCGCGAGCGGCAGCTTGGGATCAAGCTCGGCGGCTTTCTTGGCGTAGTCCTCGGCAACCGGAGTGAAATCCTGGCGCAGCAGCATTCGCGCGGTAAAGAGATAGCTGGCCGCCGAGTCCGGAGGGACAGCGAACATTTTCGCGAAAGATCGCCGCGCGCCGTCGTAGTTTTTTGTCTGGATGTAGCAGATGCCGAGAATGTAAGCGGCGTCAACGTTCGCGCTCGGATACCAGGTCTGCACTTTTTCAAGGGGCGCGATGGCGTCCGCCGGGCGGCCGGCGAGATAGTTCGAGAGTCCGAGCAACTGCACGGCTTCGCTGTCGGACGCATCTTCCGCGATGGCTTTTTTCAGCGCTTCGGCGGCTTGCAGATAGTCACCCTTTTTGTAGTAGGCAAGACCGAGTTCATGAGAAACGCCCCGAAGCGCGGGCCGGCTGGCGGCGAGCGTTTCGAGTTGCGCGATGGCTTCATCGTACTTGCCCTGGCGCGAAAGGCGGCGCGCCTCGGCAATGACGGCTTCCGCATCGCCGGCGCGCTTCGGCGATGGAACTTCCGGCGCGGGAGATGCGGATGCGGGCGGCGATTGCGCGGAATCGGCCGGCAAACTCCACCGCGAGATTCGCGCGCCGGCGTGTACGCTGACCGTCAGCAGGAGCAGGGAAAGAAACAGCAAACTGGCGAACTTCATCATTACGAGACCCGAATTAGCGTAACGCATGGGCGGAACGAAAAAAAGGGAGCCTTGGCGGGCTCCCCTTTTTCCGCTTTGGGGTGGAGTGTTGCGTTTAGAAAGTGAAGCGAAGCCCGAACTGCAACTGGCGCATGCCGTTCGGAGCGTTCGGTGAAGCATCGGCTTCGATCGAGTTAATTACGCCGCCGCCGGCGCAGTCGACGCAGGTGTTGCCCTGAGTGGAGCTGAAGCCAAGCACCGGATGATTGAACACGTTGTAGGCATCAAACCGGAATTGCGCTTTCATCCTCTCGGTGATCGCGAAGTTCTTGGAAAGAGACATATCCGAGAAGAAGGCGTGCGGGCCGCGGAGCCAGTTGCGGCCAGCGTCGCCGATGTGACCGCAAGCGGGCAAGGCAAAAGGACCGGAAGTCGGCCGCGCAAGCGTGCAGGCATCCACGTTGGCCGGAACCGCGCCATAGCTGAGAGGCGCAACCGGAGTAAACCAAGTCAGATTGCCGCTGGCATCGCGGCGAAGTCCGGTGCTGAAGGACTTGCCGGGCAGCAGATCGGGCCGGCACGGGCCGGCGTCAGCGATCTGCCCGCATTCGCCGATGGTTGCCGTGAAGGGCAGACCGCCGCCCCAGGTGGTGGTGTTGGAAATCTGCCAGCCACCGACGACGAAATCAGCGGCGCGACCGATGCCGTTGAGATACGACTTGCCGCGTCCAAAAGGCAACTCGTAAACGGTGCTGAGGACAAAAACGTGGTTGCGATTGAAGTCGTCGGGTCCCCAACCGACGCGCGGATCAACGGAGTAATAGCCGCTGTCGTGGTTGTAGGCTTTCGAATAGGTGTAGTGGGACAGGAATTGCAGGCCGTGGGTAAAGCGCTTCTCGACCTTTATTTGCAAGGCGTCATACTTTGAGCTGGCATCATTTCCAAAATAATTGCCAACGTCGGTGGCGCAACAGGTTAGCGGTTTTCCGTTCGAATCGAGGAAATTGGGGTAAGTGAAGGCCGGGACGCCGTTCAAGAAGAGGCGGCGGCGATCCGCGGAAGGTACAAACGGCGTGAAGCCAGCCGCTCCAAAATCGGTGCCTCCGCCGACGGCCACCTCGTTCGCGTTGTAGGCGGGGCCGTTGCCGGCAAAGCCGTGGGTACCCTTGTTGCCGATGTAAGCGACTTCGACGTTCATGGTCGGAGTGACCTGGCGCTGAATGGTTGCGTTCCACGCGTCAAGGGTCGGCAAACGCTGAATGGTCGGGCGCACCCGGGGATCAACCGCGTTCTGCGGGCCGCGCAGGGGCAGGATGCCATCGGCTGGAATGCTTATTGGCGCGAGGGCCGGAGGACCTTGAGAGAGCGTGAAGACGGCAGAGCGGTCATTGGTGAAGTTGGATTGCCCGGCGATGCTGGAGTCGGAAATATCCTGATTGGCGAGCACCGGGAGGTTCTGAGTGACCACGTGGCCAAAGTTGGAGCCGAAGACGCCAATGTCAAAGCTGCGTCCGTAGCCGAGCCGGACCACGGTTTTGGAATCGACCTGGTAGGCGATTCCGATGCGGGGCGCAAAGGCTTTCAGAGTGTTGGCGGTATTTCCGTTAAGGCTGTTGTTGCCGTAACCCGCGACGCGAATGATTCCCTGGTCGAGATTGGCGAAGCCGCCATTCCCTTTTCCATTCACGGTTTCCGGGAAGTAGATTTCCCAGCGCAGGCCATAGTTAAAGGTGAACTTGGGAGTGACACGGTAGGTATCCTGGGCATAGAAGAACCAGCGCTTCTGGCGCTCCGCAGCATTGAGGCTAGTGCTCACAAAACGATTGAAGGAGGTCACATCGCCCAAGAGGAAGGTGGCGAGGTCGAGGCCACCGTTGCCGGCGTTCGCGGTATCACCGGAGTTGAAGTTGAGGATGCCGGTGCGGTTGGCGTCGCTCGGCACACGCAGGTTCTTTGCGTAGCGGATGTCGGCTCCGAACTTGATCTGGTGGTTGCCGAGGATGCGGGTCCAGTTGTTGACGACCTGGAACTGATCCTCGCGTTCGGTCAAGGGGCAGTTGCAACGGCCCACGTTGAGGCCATCGCCGAAGGAAGAAGTGTTGCCCTGGCTCAGGCCGTTGCCGCCGAAGAAGAAGGAGGAGAGGCCGCCGGTGTCGGGGGTTCCCAGGTTCAGGCCGGGCACGCCGAAGGTGCTCATTGGCGTGGTGTTGGCGTCGATGTAAGCGGTCTGTGGGTTGTAGCGGAACCAGCCGAAGCGCAAGTCCGTCAGCCAATGGGTTCCAATCGCTTTGTCGAAGCCGGTTGCGAGGCTGTAATTGTGGGTGATGGATTCGCCGTTGAGACCACCGGGACCGAAGCCGACGCCGCCCAACAGGCCGAGCGTTCCTTTGCCGGACAGGGAGAAGTAGTCCAAGCTGAAGCGGCCAAAGACCTGATAACCGTGGGGAGCGCTGTAGTCAATGCGAGTGTCGAAGCTATTCTGGTTGTAAGGACCGGAACCGGAGCCGGTGAAATTGTTAATGACACCCGGGGAGGTTGGCTTCGGAAACGCCGCGAGGATGTTGGCAGCCTGCGGGGAAATACGTCCGATGGGGATAAGGTTTCCGGCAAAAGGAGTGCGTCCGGAGCCGTCCGCCTTGTTACCGGTTAGAGGGTCGAATACCTGGCCGCCCTGGTTGATGGAGGGATTTCCAAGGTACTCGCTCAGGTTGCAGAAGCCGGGCGTGCTGCTCTGAGCGTTTGTCGCGGGATTGCAAGACTGCTCGACAACGGCGGTGGGAATTGTCAACTGGTTGGTGATGCCGCCGGTTTGCCGAGTGCCTTGGTAGTCGCCGAAATAGAAGAGCTTGTCCTTGATGATGGCACCGCCAACGGTGCCCCCAAATTGCTTGAAGCTGGCATGGGGGAGGGGAACGCCGGGCGCGTTCTTGAAGGGATCGCGGGCTTGCTGGCCGTCACCGCGCCAGTCGTAGAAGCCGGAACCGTGGAGTTCATTGGTGCCGGATTTGGTCTGGACGGTGACGACACCGGCGACTGCTTTGCCAAACTCAGCGTCGTAGTTCTGGAGAGTGATTTTGGATTCCTGAATGGCGTCGAGGTTGGGATTCACGACGATAATGCCGAGGATGGGGTCCTGGTTGTCGGTCCCGTCCAGCTCGTAAGCTGTGCCGCTGAAGTGCTGTCCATTGACGAAGATCTGCTGGCTTCCCTGGGGATTTTCGGTTGCGGCGTGGCTCCAGCCGACGAGCTTCTGGGTGCCGGGCGAGAGCAGCTCAAAATTCGTGAAGTTGCGATTGAGGATGGGGAGTTCCTCGACGTATTTCTCATTGAAGATGATGGACACGTCGGAGCGATCCGTCTTGAGCTGAGGAACTTCGGCAGTGACCTCGACGCTTTGAGAGACGGCGCCCACCTGAAGCTGAGCATCAATGTGAGCGGCGGTATCCGCCGAAACGTCCACGCGGGCGACGGAGTACACTTTGAAGCCTTGCGCTTCGATCTTGAGGCTGTAGGAATCGGGAATGAGGTGCGTGACGGTATAGTTTCCGTCCGCGTTGGTGGTGGCCTGCTCGGACGTGCCTTTGGTGAGCGATGTAACGGTCACTTTAGCGCCGGCCACGCCGCCGCCCTGAGAATCCGTCACGGTACCGATGATGCTTCCATAGACGGCCTGGCCATGAGCCGGCGCGGCGAAGACTCCGAGGACCAGACAAAGAAGCAGGCAGCATCCCACAAACGTTTGTCTCTTCATTTACCCCCTCCTCCGAGGACTGCTATGGGAACCCCCCGGCACGATGCAATCGTGCCCCTAAAAACCTGAGGACCAAGGCACGACAATCGCGGTCTGGTGAAACGAAGCCCGATCGAACGCGCCTCAGCCAAAAACGGAAACAAAAGCTGCCCTGGAACGGACCTTACCCCAAAGAACTGATAACAAACGAAGCCCGCCACTCCGGCCGAATTTAGGACCGGAAGCGAGTGTTCTTCCTCGACAGAGCTGCTCATTTCGCATGCGTGAAAAGTGGCGGTCAGGGCGACTGACAACCTGGCGCGCACCGAACGCAGCGAGCACCCCAAACTACCCCTCGACGCTGCCTGCTCTCGACCCTGGCGGAGAGCGCATCAGAGCGGAACCGCTGCACGGGACCGAACCGAGCGACTCGCAGGGCAAAGACGAAAATTTGCTTGTAGCTATCAGTTTTGTTGGTTAAAGGGGAAGTCTCCGAGGGTCTGATACGGTTACCGCGGATAAAGTCATGAAATGCAGAAAGATGCGAGCAAGTTACGTCGGTGTTACAATACGCGTCCGGTGGTGGGCCCATGACTGAGAAAGCACAAAACCTTGCTCAGATCGAGAAATTGGTGGCGAGCCACACCCTGCATGGCTCGGAATCGCTCTGTAAACTGCTGAAGTATCTTGCCAGCTACTCGCTTGAGCACCCGTCGAGTTCGCCGAAGGAGTATCAAATCGCGACAGAGGTATTTGGGCGGCAGCCGGACTTCGACCCGCACGTGGACTCGACGGTGCGGGTGCAAGCGGGCCGGCTGCGAACGAAACTTGGCGAATACTACAGCTCGGAGGGGGCGGAGGATCCGATCCTAGTGGAGTTGCCGAAGGGCACGTACGCGCTGACGTTTCACTCGCGCGAGGCCAATGGGATCCGGGGCGGGAGCGGGAAGGGGACGGCAGGCGCTGCGCGGAGCGGGCAGAGTCCGCGGTGGTTTGCAGCGGTGATCGTGGTGGCCGTGCTGCTCTCGGCCGTGGTGGCGGTGAGCACGGACCGGTTGTTTGGGCGAAAAACCGCGGAAGCGCGGCTGACGAATACGCCAGATGCGCCGACGCCTTTCCGGGTTTTCTGGAAGGGATTCCTAAACGGGCCCGAGGAGCCGTGGGTGATTTTCAGCAACGCGGCCTTTGTGGGACGGCCGGATATCGGGATGCGGTATTACAACCGCGCAAGGGATTCGAACGCGCTGATTCTGGATCACTATACGGGAGTCGGCGAGGTGCTGGCGGTGCACGCGTTGGACGGGGTTTTCTCTCAATTGCACCAGCAACTGCGCGTGAAGCGTGGCAGCCTGTTTTCCCTGGATGACGCGAAAAACAACGATTTGATTTTCATCGGGTCGCCTTCGGAGAATTTGACATTGCTGGAAATTCCGAGCACGAAGGAGTTCGTTTTCCGCCAGGTAAAGACGGGCGCGCGGGCGGGAAACATGGAGATCGTAAATGAGCATCCGGAGTCCGGCGAGCCGAAAGAGTATCTGGCGACGCCTTCGACGGAACCGCTGACGGAAGACTATGCGGTGATCGCGCTGGTGAAGGGGCTGAATCCGACGCGCTCGGAGCTGATTCTCGCGGGAACGACGACAATTGGGACGCAGGCGGCCGTGGAGTATGTTTGCCAGCAGAATTCGCTGGAGGAATTGTTGCTGCGGCTTTCGGTTTCCAATTCCGGAGATTTGAAGCCGTTCGAAGCGGTGATTCGCGTGAAAGTGGCGCGGGGCGTGCCGGTAGGGACGCAGTTGGTGGCAGTTCACAAGATTGAGCCATAGCGCCGAGCGAGTTTCCGGATTTTCAGCTGAGATACAGCCTGGGGTGAAGGCTGCTCGACGCAAGCTTCAGCGCCGCCGCTGCATGCGCGTCTTGGCGGACAAGGCTATGGCGCGGGTACCGTGAGGCGCGGGTCGAGTTGCTTCGCGGCGGCGAGTTCCCGCTGGGCTTCTTCCCACTTGCCCTGACGGCGCAAAGCCAAACCCAATTGGAAATGCGCGGGCGCGTAGTCCGATGCGGACTGAATGGCGGCGCGGAACTGGCCGATGGCGCCCTCGAGATCGCCGGCATTGAGGAGGCGCTTACCGGAATTGGTGGCGAGAAGAGCGGCCTGACGGCCGGTCTGGCGCCTGGCGATTTCGGCGCCGATGCGGCTTTCGCGCGCGGCGGCCTCGCTATCGCCGAGCTGCCGGAGAACGGCAGCAAGGGTGGTGTGCGCGCCAGCGAAATCGGGCTGAAGACGAATGGCCTCGCGCAGCGCGTCCGCGGCTTCCGAAGGCTTGCCTTCCTGCTTGAGCACAGACCCAAGGGTGTAGTGCGCTTCGGCGTAATCAGGGCGAACACGAATGGCGGAGCGGAGTTCCTCGGCAGCGGGAGCGAAGTTGCCCTGTTGCCAGAACGTGACACCGAGGGTGTAGTGGGCGTCGGCCTGAGTGGGATCAAGCTCGATGGCTTTTTGAAACTCGGCAATGGCGGCGGGAAGCTGGTCTTTCAGCTTGAGGGTCAGGCCGAGATCGTAGTGCAAAGTGGCGTCTTGCGGCGAAATCGCGAGCGCGCGCTGGAACTGGGCAAGGGCGGAATCGAAATCGGCGAGCTGAAGATAGGCGACACCGAGGTTGCCGATGTAGCTGCTGTTGCGCGGCAGGAGCTTCACGGCGGATTGGAACTCAGCGATGGCGCCATTGCCGTCGCCGGTTTGGAGGAGCGCGAGGCCGAGATTGTTGTGCGCTTCGGGATTTTCCGGCTGGAGTTTCGCGAATTCTCGAAACGCGGCCGCGGCGCCTTCCATGTCCCCGGTTCTTTGAAGGAGCAAACCGAGGGCGTTCTGGGCGGCAGGGTGATCGGGCTTGAGAGCCAGGCAGGCTTGCAGTTCGCGGATGGCGTCGCCGCCGGCACCGGCGGCCTTGAGAGTTTCGGCTAAGTAGAAATGCGCATCGGGATTGCGAGGTGCGAGCCTGGCGGCGGCGCGAAGCTCGTCCTGGGCTTGTGAGAAGAGCTTCTGCTGATACAGCAGCACGCCGAGGTGAAGGTGAGCCGAAGCGGAATCGGGCTGAAGACGGAGGGCTTCGCGGAACTCAGCGGCGGCCTCGGCATCGGCGGATTTCTGAGCGAGGACCGTGCCGAGTTCGTCGCGGAGGTCGGCGCGATTCGAATCCAGGGCGACGGCGCGGTGAAGCTCGGCGGCGGCAGCATCGAACTGGCCCTGAGCGTCAAGGATGCGGCCGAGCGTGCGGTGGGCTTCGGCATCCTGAGGAGCAAGGCGGACGGCTTCGCGCGCCTCGCGAGCGGCGCGCTCGAGATCACCTTTTTGGGCAAGGGCATTGGCCAGGTTCATGCGCGCGAGGGCAAATCTTGGATTGAGGCGGAGCGCGGATTCAAATTGCGCGATGGCAGGGCCGAGTTCGCCCTGGGTGAGGAGAACCCAAGCCAGGGAGTTGTGACCTTCGGCGCTTTGCGGAGCAAGCTTCACGGCCTTTTCAAACGCGGCGCGCGCGGAGGGCAGATCTTGCCGCCGGAGGGCAGCCATTCCCTGCTCGTAGGCGGCGCTGGCCTGAGATGCGGCGTTGCTGGCCGAGGGATTCGGCGACTGGGCGAGAACCGGTTGCGCGAGAAGAGGCGGAAGGCAAAGAGGAATCAGCTGCAGAACGGTTCGCGGCAAGAGTGGGAAGCGTGTTGACATCGCGTGCGGCATCCCGAAGGGCCGAAAAATGGTAGCACGCTGGGCGCCGGGCGGAGCGAGGGCGGAGTCAGGAGCAGGTTCCCAAGGAAAAACGGAGAGTCACAAGCTGCGCATTGACCGCGCGTGGACCGGTCCGTACCATCCTGAAGACCCATGCAGAATCGGAACTTTGCGGCAAGGCTTAGTGTAACGAGGCGAGCCGGCGCGCGCCTGACATTCTGGTGGGGCGTTTTGGCCGCGATCGGGCTCGCTGGGTCTGCGCAGACGGAAACGGGATCCCGAACAGGCGGCGCGGGCAGCGCGAAGCCGATCGCGCATTTCACGGACATTGCCGATAAGGCCGGTCTCACGGCTCCAGTCATATTCGGAGGCGAGAACACGAAGAAATACATCATCGAGACGACGGGCACCGGCGTGGCGATTTTCGATTACGACAATGACGGGTGGCCGGATATTTTCGTGGTCAACGGGACGACGCTGGAGGGCAAATTCGCGGGCGCCACGCCGACCAGCCACCTGTACCGGAACAATCATGACGGAAGGTTCACGGATGTGACGGCGAAGGCGGGGTTGGCGCACAGCGGCTGGGGCCAGGGCGTTTGCGTGGGGGATTACGACAACGATGGCTTCGAGGACTTGTACGTCACCTATTACGGCAAAAACGTGCTGTATCACAACAACGGGGACGGCACGTTCACGGAGGTCAGCGAAACAGCGGGCGTGGCGGGCGATGGAAAGGCCTGGGGGACAGGCTGCGCCTTCGTGGACTATGACCGCGACGGCAAGCTGGACCTGATGGTGGCGAACTACGTGGACTTTGACCTGGCGACGGCGCCGGCTCCAGGGCAGCGGCCTTCGTGCATCTGGAAAGGCGTGCCGGTAATGTGCGGGCCGCGCGGGTTGCCGTGGTCGAAGAATATTCTGTATCGCAATCGAGGAGATGGGACGTTCGAGGATGTGACGGCAAAGGCGGGAATCGACCACACGAACGGGCACTATGGCCTGAGCGTTTCGACGCTTGATTTCGATGACGACGGGTGGCCCGACATTTATGTTGCGTGCGACAGCACGGCAAGCATTCTCTATCGCAACAATCACGACGGGACGTTCACGGACGTAGCGGTGACGGCGGGGGCAGCGTTCAACGACGACGGGCGCGAACAGGCGGGAATGGGCTCGACGGTGGCGGATTACGACGGGGACGGAAGGCTGGATATTTTCAAGACGAATTTTTCGGACGACACCTCGACGCTCTACCGGAATGTGGACGGCAAATCGTTCGATGATATGACGTTTCCGGCGGGGCTCGGGCTGCACACGCAATATCTCGGGTGGGGCACGATGTTCATCGATGTAGATAACGATGGCTGGCCGGATTTGCTGCTGGTGAACGGTCACGTGTATCCAGAGGTGGACAGCCAGCACTTGGGAAGCACGTTTCGGGAGCCGAGGATTCTGTACCACAACAACGGAAACGGAACGTTCACGGACATTTCGGCGAACGCGGGACCGGCGATCACGCAGGCGGCGTCTTCGCGGGGGCTGGCGATAGGGGACTTATGGAACGACGGGCGGATGTCAGCGGTGATCAGCAATATGAATGCGCGGCCTTCCCTGTTGGTGAATGATGCGCAGAATGGGAATCACTGGATTGCGTTCAAGGCGATTGGGACCTCGTGGGACCGAACGACGCGCGGAAGGACAGCGCAGGCGAAAGAAACCGATACGAGCGCGGGCGGAGGGGCGCTGAGGACAAACCGGGACGGTATCGGAGCGCGTATCACGGTGAAAGCGGGCGCGCGGACGCTGGTTGACGAAGTGCGCAGCGGTTCGAGCTACATTTCCAACAACGATATGCGCGTACATTTTGGGCTTGGCAGCACAACGAAGGCCGACTGGGTGGAAGTACGATGGCCGAGCGGGCTGGCCGAGCGATTTGTTAGCGTGAAGGTTGACGCGCTGAATGAGCTGAAGGAAGGGGCGGGCGTGCGCGTCGTTGCAAGGGAAAAGGACTGAGCCGCGCGAAGGGGAGAGGTTCGCGGGAAAGGGCAGCGACGATGCCCCGCGGCTTCCGCGAGGCGGCGTGCGGGAAGAGGCTTCGCGCGCACCGGCAGCGGGGGTTCACTCGGCACGGGCTTCGGCAACGCCGACGAATTTATCGGCGGCACCGTAGTAAAAGAGGAACCGGTTGGCGCGGCGCACGAGTCCTTCGACAAACACAACATTGGGCACCTGGCCGACTTTTTCCCATGTCTCCGCCGGTTCGAACAGCGGGACATCGGAGCGATAGAGCAGCTTGCGCGGATCGGCGCGGTCGAAAATGGCGAGTCCGGTGCGGTAGACGAGGCGATCATCGGCGCCGTTGTAGATCAAGGCGATGCCGCGGGAGGTGAGAAACGGCGGCGGCCCGGGTTCGACGACGCGGGAATCGAACATGCCGGGGCGGCGCGGTAGCACAGGCGCTTGTGTTTCCTCGGTCCAATGGACCAGATCGGCGGAGGAGGAGAGGCCCATCTGGTCGGTTTTGTCCGCAGCGGTGCCAAGCCAATACATCCAGTACTTGGCGGCGATTTTTTCCGCGAGAATGGCGCCGGATTTGGTCCAGCCGACATTCCAATTGCCGCGATACGCGGGAAGGATCACTCCTTTGCGTTCCCAATGAAGCAGATCGCGCGAAACGGCAAGACAGAGCTGGGCGTCGCGTTTGTTGTAGCCGGTGTAGGTGAGATAGTACGATTCGCCGATTTTCTGGAGCCGGGGATCTTCGACACCGCCGTCGCGTTCGTATTCGGTTTCGGGCGAGAGCACGGGTTCAGGGCGGCGCGTGAAGTGAATGCCGTCTTGGCTTTCCGCATAGCCGAGCCGCGACGTGCCGGCGGCGTCCTGAGCGCGATAGAGCATCACGAATTTTCCGGCGCTTGCTGAAGCGCCGGAGCCGACGAACAGCACGGCGGGGTTGAAGGTACCGCTCGCCTCCCAGCCGGCCTCGCGCGGCGAAAGGATCGGATCGAGGGATGCGCGCTTCCATTTGCCGAAAAGGGGCGTGTCGCTTTCCGCGGCAGTGAGCGCGAAAGCGCATGCCAGGACAGGAATGGCAAGCATGGCGGCGCGGCTTTTACGAAGATCAAGGCTTCTTGCCACTGGGTATATGCTCCGCTTGTTTCGGGGGCTGGCTGCGAACCAGCCCTTCTCCTTCCTTGAGGAAGATGATCTGGTTCGTGGCGATGTCCTTCAGGGTATCCACGATTCCGCTGGGCCATTTGATTTCGAGGAGGTCCACTTTGCTGGCTTGGCCGAGGCCGAAGTGGACGCGCAAGTCATTTTGCGAGAGATAACCGCCACCGCTGCGAACCTCGTCGATTTGCTGGTGAGGCTTGGTTTCGCCGGGGGGCTGGGTAACACAGCGCAGACGGGCGCCAATGCCGCTGCGATTGGATTTTGTGCCGATGAGTTTGACTTTGATCCAGCGGTTTCCGGTGCGCGAATCGCAACGGAGGAGCTGGGGGAAATCATTGACGGTGTTCACCACGACGTCGATGTCGCCGTCATTGTCGAAGTCGCCGAAGGCACAACCGCGCGAGGGTGAAGGGTCGGAGATGGCGGCTCCGGCGTCATAGGAAACATCGTCAAAGCGGCCGTTACGAAGATTTTTGTAAAGCAGCTTGCGCTGCGCGTAGCCGGCTTCGGTTTTCAGTTGCTCGACTTCCGGATAGACGTGGCCATTGCAGATGAGGATGTCGGGCCAGCCATCGTTATCCATATCCAGGAAGCCGCAACCCCAGCCGAGGTATTGCGTGTGGCGGCCGAGGCCCGCCTGGTAGGTGGCATCCTCGAAATTGGCGCCGCCGAGATTGTGATAGAGCGAGGGGGTATCGCCGGCGAAATTGGTTTTGACGAGATCGAGGTTGCCGTCCATGTCGTAGTCAGCGGCGGAGATACCCATGCCGGCTTGCGGTTTGCCGTCAGCGCTGAGGGCGCACCCTGCTTCGGTGGCGATATCGGTGAACGTGCCGTTTTTGCGGTTTTGATAGAGGGCGCTCGGGGTGGAATCGTTGGCGACATAAATATCGGGCCAGCCGTCGTTGTCGAGATCGGCGGTGAGCACACCCAGGCCGTAAGTGCCATTGGCCTGGAGAATGCCGGATTTTTCGCTCACGTCGGTAAAAGTGCCGTCGCCGTTGTTGTGGTAGAGGATGTTTTTCCCACCGGTGAGGCCGGGCGGCCCGCAGGCGACCGTGATGCCCTTGTAGAGGCAGGGACCGGATTCGGGGAGCGGCGCGGTCTTTAGGTCCATATCAATGTAATTCGCGACGAAGAGATCGAGCTTACCGTCGCGGTCGTAGTCCACAAAGGCGCAGCCGGTGTTCCAGCGCTTGCCGTTGCCGGCCACACCAGCTTTCTCGCTGACGTCGGTAAAGGTGCCGTCGCCGTTGTTGTGATAGAGGACGTTCTTGCCGAAATAGGTGACGAAGAGATCGTCAAAGCCGTCGTTGTCGTAGTCGCCGATGCAAACGCCTTGCCCCCAGCCGCTGTGCAGCAGGCCGGCCTTTTCCGTGACATCGGTGAACGTGCCGTCGCGGTTGTTTTTGAAGAGATGCGAGGAAGGAGCCTGACCCGGGGGAAAGCCTTCGAGACGGGAGCCATTGACGAGGAAAATGTCGAGCCAGCCGTCGTTGTCGAAATCGTAGAAGGCCACGCCGCAACCGGTGGTTTCGAGGAGGTATTTGTTCTTGTGCTCGCCGCCAAAAAATGTCTTGGCGTTCAGGCCGGATTGGCGGGCGACGTTGACAAAGGTGAGTCCGAGGTCTCGGGCGGGAGCACCCGCGGGATGAGGCGCTTGCGCGGGAAGGCGGGCAGGATTGCGCCATTTTAGCGGCCAGGCAAGCGCGAGAAGCCTTTCCAGGGGGAGGACGAGCGCTGTGCGGCTTAGCGATTTGAGAAAGGCGCGGCGTGTGGGTGCCAAATGCGACGATACCTTCTATTGCGGGCCGTGCTAGAATCCGTCGCCTTCAATTCTATAGTAGGGTCAATCGAGCATTGCAAGCTTGCAAATCAGGACGCTTCCGAGGAAGGCTTCTGGCGGCGGGGCGGATGAGCGCCGCAGCGCTGCTGATTGTGGTTGCGGCGGGCGTTTTTAGCGCCGCCAAGCCGGGGAACGAGGTTTTCGCGCAAGCGGAGGCAGAGCGGGACGGAGGGCTTGTACTGTCGCGCACCGCACGGCCGTGGGAATTTCTCGCCGCGACGGGCACGCGAGCGGCGCTCTTTGGCAACGAGGCTGGAATCCTGGAAGCATGGGTGTATCCGCTGAAGATTTTCCGGGAGTTCCACGTGAAGTTTCTGACGGAGAACCGCGCGTTGCCGGCGGAATCGCTGGCGCGGACGATTCGGGTACGGCCGGAATGCGCTTCGATTCTTTACGCGGGAGATACGTTCACGGTGAGCGAGACGCTCTTCGCGCCGGTGCAGGAACCAGGCGCAATTCTTTTTTTCGATGTGGAAACGGAACAGCCGCTGGAGATCGAGGCGGAATTTCATCGCGATTTTCAGCTTGAGTGGCCGGCGGCGCTCGGCGGAACGTATTCCTACTGGAATGCGAGTGAGCACGCTTTCTATCTGAGCGAAGAGCAGCGGAAATTCGCGGCGCTGGTTGGATCCCCGAGCGGAACGCTGAAGCGCGAGGAATACCAGACGAACTATTCGGAATCGCAGGTCCAATCCTTCCGGCTGGGCGCGACGGCCAAGGGGAAGGAACGGAAGCTCATTGTGATTGCGGCTTCGGCGAGCGGCGCCGCGGACGCCGAGGGGACGTACAAACGACTGACGCGCGAGGCGGACGCGCTGCTGGCCGGCTCGGAGAAGTACTACCGGGATTTTCTGGAGCAGGGAGTGCAGCTCGATTTGCCGGACCGCGAGCTGCAAGCAGCGTATGACTGGGCGCGGGTGGACATGCAGCAGGGCCTGGTCACGAATCCCTTTCTCGGGACGGGGCTCGTGGCGGGCTACCGCAGCTCGGGCGAGAGCCAGAGGCCGGGGTTCGCGTGGTATTTCGGCCGCGATTCGTTCTGGACGTCGCTGGCGCTGAACGCGAGCGGCAACGTTTCGCTTTCGCGCACGGCGCTGGAATTCATCAGCAAGTATCAGCGCGACGATGGAAAAATTCCGCACGAGATATCGCAGGGAGCGAGTTTTGTTCCGTGGTTTAAGGATTTTCCGTATCCGTATGCATCGGCAGATGCGACGCCGCTCTATCTTATTGCGGCAAACGATTACGTCACAACGAGCGGGGATCTGGGCTTCGCCAGGGAGAAGTGGGACAGCTTGCGGAAGGCTTATGAGTTTTTGCAGTCCACCTACGACGCGCAATCGCTGCCAAGAAACTTCGGAATCGGACACGGCTGGGTCGAGGGCGGGCCGCTGCTGCCGGTCGAGAGCGAGTTTTATCAAAGCGGAGTCGGCGCGGAAGCCGTGCGAGCGTTTGCCAGCCTTGCGCACGCGACAGGGAATGAGAGCGCGGCGGCCGAAGCGCTGGGGGATTTCGCGCGGCGGAAGGAGCAGCTCAATCAAGCGTTTTGGATCGCGGAGAAGAACCGGTTTGCCTTTGCGATCGGGCGGGATCAGCGCGCAATCGACGAGCCTAGCGTGCTGGCCACGGTGCCGATGTGGTTCGGCTTGCTGGACGAGAACAAAGCGGAGGCGATGATTTCGCAGCTTGCCGACTTTGACCAAGAAACCGATTGGGGCATGCGCATCATCTCCGCGAACTCGCCCAAATTCAGCGGGGGCGGCTATCACTACGGCTCGGTGTGGCCGCTCTTCACCGGCTGGGCTTCGGCCGGGGAATACCGTTATCATCGCGCTGCGCCGGGGTACGCGAATTTGCGGGCCAATGCACTGCTGGCGTTCGACGGCTCGCTCGGGCATGTGACGGAAGTGCTCTCAGGCGATGACTACGAGCCGCTCTCGACCAGTTCGCCGCAGCAGATCTGGTCAGCGGCGATGGTAGTAAGCCCAATCGTGAAAGGGATGCTGGGACTCGAGACGAATGCGCTCGAACATTCGGTTGCGCTCGCGCCGCATGTTCCGGCGGATTGGAGGCGCTTCGGTATTTCGAATCTCCACGCGTGCGGCGATGTGCTGGCGCTGCGCTTCGGACGGACGGAGCAGGAAATCACCCTGGATGCGGAGCGCAGCGGGGGCAGCGGCGACTGCAAGGTGGACTTCGCCCCGGCGGTGAGTTTGCGAGCGAACGTGCGGGACGCTCTGCTTGACGGCAGACCGATAGCGGTTCGCGCGGCGCCGAACGCGAGCGACCAGCACGCGCGCGTGCATTTTTCGCTTGGCGCAGGCAAGCATCATTTGCGGATTCGCGTGATGGATGATTTTGCGGTCAGCTTTTCCTCGCATCTGCCTCCGCTGGGCGCAAAGAGCCAGGGTTTGCGCATTCTTTCCGAAAGCTGGTCCGCGGCGAAGGACCAACTGACCCTGGATCTTGCGGGGGCAGCGGGCAGAAGCTACTTGCTTTCGGTCTGGAATCCGGCGCAGATACAAAGCGTGGAGGGCGGCGAAATGGAACGGGAAGCCGAGGGGACGCAAATCGGGGTAACCATCGGGTCCAGCGGCACCGATCCGTATCCGCGCCAAAGGCTCACCATTCGTTTTCGCGGAAGGCCGTAGGCGCGGGAGAGGCATTCGCCTTTTCGAGCAGGGTGAGAGAAGCCGCGAGACGGGAGGTCATGATGAAACGGCTCACACGTTTGGCCAGCTGGATCGCGGCGTGCGGCGTTTTGGCGCTGAGCACGCCGGGGCAAGGAACCAAACGCGACGCGCGCGGCCACGAGTGGTGGCAGCACGCCGTCTTCTACGAAATCTATCCGCGGAGCTTCGCGGACAGCAACAACGACGGGATCGGCGACCTGAATGGCATCGCCTCGAAGCTCGACTATTTGCGGTCGCTGGGCATCGACGCCATCTGGATTACTCCGTGCTTCCCTTCTCCGCAGGTGGATTTCGGCTACGACGTTTCCGACTACGAAGCAATCGATCCGATGTACGGCACGCTGGCGGATTTTGACAAACTGGTGAAAGAAGGGCGGGAGCGCGGGATTCGGGTGATTCTCGATTTTGTGGTGAACCACACATCCGACCAGCACCCCTGGTTCATCGATTCGCGATCCTCGCGCACGGCAGCCCATCGCGATTGGTACATCTGGCGGGACGGCAAAGGCCCGGGGCAGCCGCCGAACAACTGGCAATCGATTTTCGGCTCGCCCGCGTGGAGCCTGGACGCAAAGACGGGCCAATATTACTACCACTACTTTTATCCGCAGCAGCCCGATCTCAATTGGCGGAATCCCGCCGTGGAGAAGGCGATGCTCGATGTGACGCGCTTCTGGTACCAACGGGGGGTGGCAGGCTTCCGGCTCGACGCGGTCGATTCGCTCTTCGAGGATCCGAAGCTGACCGACGACCCGGTGCTGCCGGGAAAGGACAAATTCGGCCGGCCGAATCTCGACGAGCGTTACAACAAGAAATTGCCGGAAGTGCACGAGGTGATGCGGAAACTGCGGGGCGTGGCGAACGAGTACGGTTCGGTGCTTATCGGAGAAACGTGGACGAGCAATGTGGCGGAGCTGAAGGAGTACTACGGCGCGCACAACGACGAACTGCAGATGCCGATGGACCTGATGTTGACGACCTTCGACGAGCTTTCCGCGGCGAAATATCGCGCGCACATCGGCGCGGTGGACGCGGCCGGGGGCTGGCCGGTGTATGTCCTGAGCAATCACGACATCGTGCGCTCGTACACACGCTACGGCGACGGCCAGCACAATGACCAGATCGCGAAACTGCTCGCGGCGATGTACCTGACGCTGCGCGGAACGCCGATTTTGTACTACGGCGAAGAGATCGGGATGGAAAACAACAACCCGAGGCGGAAAGAAGACGTGCGCGACCCGATTGGAAAGATCGGCTGGCCCCAAGAGATAGGGCGCGACGGCGAGCGCACTCCCATGCAATGGACGAGCGGGAAGAACGCCGGCTTCAGCGAAGCGAAGCCATGGCTGCCGGTGCCGGAGAGCCACGCCACCCACAACGTTGCCTCGGAAACGCAGGATCCAGATTCCGTGCTGAATTTCTACAAGAGGCTGCTCGCCTTGCGGCACACCGAACCGGCGCTGCTCGAGGGGGAATACATCGCGCTCGATGAACAGAACCCCAATGTGTATTCGTATCTGCGGAAGGACGGCACCGAGGCGATGCTGGTGGTCTTGAACATGGCGCGGAGTCCTCAGAAAGTGAGCCTCGATCTGTCAGCGCAAGGCTTGGGCGCGAACCGAGCGCGCACGGTGCTGACAGATGGCAATTCACCCGGGGAAGTTTCGACGAAAGAGATTGCGATGGCGCCGCTTTCCGTCTATATCGGGAAGCTCGTTCCGTAAGACAGCGCGGCCGGCGGCGACAGGTTCGTTCGCCGCGGCGATGCGGACTCCGCGCGCGGACAGCTCCGGGGCGCGATGGACAGCCTCCAATCACGGGTGTAGGATGCGGCGGGGCTTGCGAAAATGAGGCGCAGCGGGCGCATTTTGCGTTTTGCACGACCGAATCGGTATGCGTTGGCGTTCGTGTTCGCGAGTCTCACGCTGGTCTTTACCGTGAGCGCGCAGGAAGCAGTGGACCTCTCCGGGACGCGCATTTCCCCGCTTCAGGAGTCGCGGGGAAAAGTCCTGGTCCTGGTTTTTGTGCGCACGGATTGCCCCATCTCAAACCGCTATGCACCGCTGATTCAGCAACTCAGCACGAAGTATGCAGCCAGCACGGCGTTTTTTCTCGTTTTCCCGGACAGAGCCGAGAGTCCGGGCGCCCTTCGGGCCTACGTGCGGGATTTCGGCTATACGATTCCCGCGCTGCGCGACACGGAGCACGCACTGGTGAAAAAGGCGGGCGCGCGGGTCACGCCGGAGGCCGCGGTGTTCAACGCCAAGCGCGAACTCGTTTATCGCGGCCGCATTGATGATCTCTATCCGGCGCTGGGGAAATCGCGGCACGCGGCCAGCACGCACGAACTGGCAGACGCGATCGAAGCGGCCGTCAAGGGCGTCGCGCCACCGAGAGCTTCGGCGGAAGCGGTTGGCTGCGTTATCGCCGACCTGCAATGATGCGGCGGGCGGGAAACGCTCTCGCGCTGCTCGCGTGCGCTCTGGCGGCGGCTCTGGCGCACGGGGAGCGACGCCAGGAGCGGGCTTTGCGGGGGCCAAATCCAGCGGCTCCGCGCGTGACGTTTAATCGCGACGTTGCGCCAATTCTCTTCCGGTACTGCGCCGCGTGCCATCGCCCCGGGGAATCCGCTCCGTTTTCTCTGCTCACATACGCCGATGCCAAATCGCACGCGCGCCAAATCGCCGCGGTGACGCAAGCGCGCATCATGCCGCCCTGGCTGCCCGCGCCGGGCGAATTCAAGTTCGCCGATGAACTGCGGCTCACGGAAGAAGAAATCCGCGTTTTCAGACGATGGGTTGAAGATGGCGAGGCCGAGGGCGCAGCGTCTGACCTGCCGCCGAGACCGAGATTTTCAGCGGGCTGGCAACTCGGCAAGCCTGATCTCATTCTGAAGGCGCCGCAACCGTACCGGCTGCCGGCGAGCGGCACGGATCAATACTGGAATTTTATCTTTCGCACTCCGCTGAAGGAAACGCGCTGGCTGAACGCGATCGAAATTCGTCCGGGCGACCAGCGGCTCGTTCATCATGCGAATGTGCTCGTGGACCGGCTGGAATCCTCGCGCGCCCAGGAAAAGACGCCCGGAGCGGGCTTCGGCGGCATGGAGCTCAAGATTGAATCGGAAGCCTTCGACCCGGACAGCCACTTTCTTTTCTGGAAACCGGGGAGCGTGCCGCGCAAGGAGCCGGAAGGGATGGCGCTGCGGCTCGACGCCGGAACAGACCTGGTGCTCAACGTGCATTTGCAGCCTTCCGGGAAGCCTGAATGGATTCAGCCAAGCATAGGGCTGTATTTCACCGATCAAGCGGCCACGAAATTTCCGATGCTGGTGCAGCTCGAAAACGATGCGAAGCTGGATATTCCGCCGGGCGCTCACGATTTTGTCGTGACAGACGATTTCAGGCTGCCCGAGGACGTGGAGCTTTTGGCGATCTACCCGCACGCGCATTATCTCGGCCGTGATTTGCAGGCCTTTGCCACATTTCCCGACGGCGAGAAGATATCGTTGCTGCACATTCCGAACTGGGACTTGAACTGGCAGGCGGTATATCGGTACGCACAACCCGTGCATCTGCCAGCGGGGACGGTCGTTTCGATGCACTACACGTACGACAATTCGGAAGAAAATCCGCTGAATCCCAATTCGCCGCCGAAGCGCGTCGTAGCGGGCAATCGCGCAAGCGATGAAATGGCGCATCTCTGGCTGCAAGTGCTGCCCGATGCTCCGGTGACGGCCGCGAGCGATCCGCGCCGGGTTTTGCAGGAGGCTCTCGCCCGCCACAACATCGAGAAGAATCCCGGCGACTTCGAGGCGCATTACAATCTCGCAGCCGTGCTTCAGCAGCGCGGGGAAATGACGGAAGCCGCGCGGCACTATGAACTCGCGCTGCGCATCCGGCCGGAGAGCGCGATCGCCAATAACGCTTATGGCGGCGCACTGATGGCGGCGGGCCACCCGGAATCGGCCGTGAAGTATCTCGCCGCCGCTCTTCGCGCGCGGCCTGACTATTTCGACGCCTGCTACAATCTTGGGCTGGCGCTCGCCATGCAGAACGATTTCGCGGGCGCTGAAGGCTATTTCCGGCGCGCGGTACAGCTTGCTCCCGAAGACGCCAACGCGGAAGCAAATCTCGGGAGCGCTCTAGCGGCTCTCGGCAAAAACGCGGAAGCGCGGCTTCACCTCCAACGAGCGCTTGCTCTCAATCCCCGTCTGAGCTTCGCCCGGGAAAACCTGGACCAACTCCAGTCGTCAGACAAGAATCGCTAAGCGCAAGACACAGAGCGTCCTCAATCGGACCTAAGCCGGAGCAAGACGCGCGGGAATAGGGTGAGGCGGCCAGTGTTGTCCAGTGGTTACGGGATGGCTCGGCTCAGGCTGCATCCACTAAGCTTGGTGGCTTTGGGGGAGGCTATGAGACATCGATCTTCGGGCGGGTTTGTGGGGTTTCTTACGGGCTTGGGGATTGGAGCGGCGGCCGGCTTGCTCTTGGCGCCGGCCAGCGGGCGCGACACTCGCGATCATCTGAGAGATGCCGCGGATGACCTCAGCGATCGTTTGGGCACGGCAGGACGAAGATTCGCACGCAGCGCTCGTGACACCATGGACCAAACGAGAGATCGGGTGCGCGACGCGGTGAGCGCGGGGAAGCGGGCCTACGAAGATGCGGCGCGCGAGTCGCGCGAAGAAGGAGAACTTCACAAGTAGCGTGGCAAACAGGCGAACGGGAAAAGGCGCCGCTCAGTACCCGCGATCCATTTGTCAACTAGCCGCGCTGCCGGCGTGAGCATTCGCGGATTCGATTTGCTGCTGAACATGGCTGCGGAACTCGAGCGGGCGTGCGATTTGGTCAAATTCGTCCGGAGTACCGCCCACTCCCCGGAGAATGACCGTGCCGTAGCCGAGCAGTCTTCCCCAGAGTGGTTCCACAACGCCGATGCTTTCAATTCGCGAAAGCAACAGTTCGAAGGTTTTGCGCGTGGCGACACCCGTCTTGACCAGCACCCGCTTATTTGTAACGACCATTTCCGTGGCATTGCGCTGCACCAGGCTCCAGGCGGTGCAGAGCGAGCCGGCGAGCAGCATGGCTCCAGCGAGCGCGGCACCCAGGGTTGGAGGCAGCACCGGCCGACGGGCCGCCAGTTGGTAAACGAGGAGCGCAACGCCGGCGACCTCCAAAACGGCGCCGGTCACCACGCTCCAGAGCACCGCGATCCAATGGCGCTTGGTGCGATAAAGAATGGTTTCGCCCGGAATCAGATTCCTTTCGACATAACCCACGGCGGCCTCCGCGCGAGAGTGAACGGCGCTTTGCATAAGAGTAGACCGCGACATGGGTGTCCGGGCGTGACATTGCGAAGGCCGCTTCGCGAAAGGAAACAGCGGACCCACTTCGCTCCGCCCCCATGCCGGGGCGAAGCAAAGAGGGGGCGCCGACAGGCTTCGCGCTCAAGTCTTCGAGCAGGTTCAGAAATTCGCGGAACTCGAAGTGGAGCCCACTGGCATGGGACTCAATCAGAGGTCTCGAGCGCCAGGAAATCCCTTCAAGTTGCGGCGTGCGGATAAACGATCAGCGCGCGATTCGGATCAAAAACAAAATATTGGCCGGGAGTTGACTTAGCGAGTTGTGCGATTTGCTCTTTGGCTTGATCCAGCGTCTCCACGGCTTTGATCCAGATTGGCTGCCCACCCGGCAAGCGTCGGAAGATGTCGAGCTTTGAACTCACATTGCCTCCCTGAAAATTCGGTTTTGTTTGGACAAGGGTGGAGCAGCCTGCGTGCCAGATATCGTCGATTGCGGTAGCGCAGCTTAATCAACAGCTTAGGGGACGTATCGAGATAAAGCAGATGGAAAGTGAAATGGGAGAAGCACGTAAAATTTAGCTTGGAGCAGCATTTTTGCTAAGCAGAACGTACTAGGACTAAGGCAGAGCAACGCAGTGGAAACGGCGTCACCCCATCGAGGGCTTACACCTAGCGTAAGCAACAATTCCTCTCTCCGCGCAAGCAACGTGCCGAGCCTCTTAGCCGCACCCGGATTGTCCTCTAAGGGCTTCCCGCTGCCACGCTCCGCAGGATTTTGTATTCCTGGCGCCGCCCGCCCGATTCAAACTGTGTTCCTAGTCAGCGTCTGAATCTGCAAGCCGCAGCGTAGTCCGCGCCTTTTGAGGTGAGGGTGCTGAGAGATGCGCGGCGCCCGCCGGGAAGCACTGTGCTTTCCTCTCCAAGGGGAAACCTCGCCTGATTCAGAGGCTGAAGCGTCCGAGGAGGCCTGTTGCCGTCGGGAGCGGGGGTTTTCGGCCGGAGCGCGCCTGAGCGAGGGAGCATTCTCGAGTGGCTCTTCGGTGTCGTGCTGTTCTCCCTGCTACTCTTCCTTGCACCCCAGGCTGGAGCACAAGAGTTGGAGTTTGCAGGCGATCTCCCGTCGCTGCCGCTGGGAGCGGATTCCGCGTCGCGGCTGGCTGGACTGGGGATCGGCGCGGCGGAAGACGACGGCTCACGGCAAGAAGTGCGCAAGGGGCCTTTCCGATGGCGGACCGCCCTGCGCGAAGCGCTTTTCTTTACCGGAGTAATGCACGGGTTTCGCCTGGCGACGGAAACAGGCACGCGCGATGCTCTAAACGGGCGCTGGTATCAGGACTATATTCACTCCGTGGGCGAGCTGCGGGGCTGGGGGGATGGCGATCCTTTTATCACCAATGACATCGCCCACCCGATTGAAGGCAGCGTCTTTGGGTACATCCAGCGGGAGAACGACCCGAGATACGCAGCCGTCGAATGGGGGGACGGGCGGGCGTATTGGATCAGCTTGCTGCGTTCGCTGAGCTTTTCGGCGGTGATGAGCACGCAATGGAAGCTTGGGCCAGCGAGCGAAGCCTCGCTTGGGAATGTGCAACTTCACGAATATCCTGGCTTTACGGACTTCGTGGTGACGCCGGCGGCCGGAACCGTCTTGATGATGGGCGAGGACGCGGCTGATCGTTACCTCATCACAGGACTCGAAAATCGCACCGCGAATATTCCCCTGATCCTGCTCACGCGGTGCTTTTTGAATCCGAGCCGCGCGTGGGCAAACCTGATGGCCTTCAAAGTCCCTTGGCACCGGGAGACGCGGATCGGCCTATTCGGGGCGAATCACGAACTGCGAAAGGAGTTGATTCGCGAACACAACGAAGGCCGGGCGGGAAAGATGTTCGCGTTCAACGCAGAGGAGTTTCGCGAGCGGCAGAAGAACCATCCGCTGGCTGCCCCGATTGAGCTGGAAGCCTCGAGCTACTACCAGAATTTTCCGGGGAGGGGGGCTTGCGCGGGAGGAGGAGGATCAGGGGCCACGCGGATCAACGGCGAATGGCAGCTGGTGGCGGAGTTGAACGGATGCGCGATCCTTGGTATGCCCAAGAATGAGAGCGGCGACATTGAATCCTACGCCGCGGGCCCGCGCTGGACCCCGCGAAGCTCCGATCGATTTTCCCCATTCGTGCAAGCGCTCGTGGGCGGCACGCGCGTGACCCATGAAATCGTGGATCAGCAGAAACGGCAGGAATTGAAGAAAGAGTGGAACAACGGGGAAGGCACTTTGCCGCACTATCCCACAAGGAGCGAGTGGTCGGTGGAACACCAGGCAAACGGTGTCGCGCTTGCCCTCGGGGGAGGGTTCGATATTGTGTTTCACCGCGCGCTGGCATGGCGAGTGGGCGCGATCGAATACACTCACTCCTTTCTCGGCAATGTGGACCAGATCCGCGCGACCGACGGGATTCGCCTGACCACGGGCGTCGTTCTCAGAATCGGGACCTGGTGACGATCAGAGACTTTCCAGCGGCCCATATTCGGGCAGGGGGCTGCTCTCGGACGTTCGTGCCGTCCCCCTCCCCTCGCGGCGAGCCGACGGTGCACGCCGCGGACCTCGGTTTTGTTCGATCTAGTCGTTCAGAAGCAGCATTTCGGGCTGACGGATAAGGATCTTGCCGCGGCCTTTTCGCAACGCTCCGCGGCGCTCCCACTCCTTCAGCAGACGGCTGGCTGTGTACAGGCCGACGTCAGCAAGGGACGAGAGATATTCGTTCTTAATATCGAGCTCCACGCCATCGCTTACGGGCTTCCCGGAGCGCATACCGAGATCCGACACCGTTCGGGCCAAGCGGTGCGCGGCGGAATCGGCGACGAGGCGCAGGTGGCGGTCCGAGTATTCAGCGATGTAACTCAAGACCGCGCGAAAGGCATTTTCTCGCAGGCGAGGATACTGGGTTGCAATTCGCTGCACCGCGGCGTGGTCCCAGACGTGAGCCTCGGAATGCCGGACGGCTTCCGCGGTTCCGATGTTGGCCATGGGATGAGTGAGAAAGGTACCGAGTCCGAAGACCTCTCCGGTCCCCAGCCACCGCAGGAGCACTTCTTTCCCCTGGCGAGTCTCGCGATAATACTTGACGCGGCCGGACCGGATAACGTAGAGATGCGAGGCCGGTTCACCCGCCCGGAAGATGACCTGCGAACTGTCGTAGGATTGAAGGGTCGCGGTGGAGAGAATCCCGGAGATGTCCGAGCTCTGCAGGCCATTGAAAAGATCAACGGAAAGGCGCGCTTCGGCGGCGCCACCCTGTGCTTGAGTCATAGTTTCGTCCTAACCGAGGAACGCAGAGTTGCCGTCCCCGCCAAGATTTGTCTCGCCACGTCCGGCGAGGGGACTGGGGATGTGAAAACCGCTTTGAGGCGGCCCGCGCAGGCGCAGAGCCGTACCAAGCCCAGCCGCGTGCACAGGGGATTTGTCGGTTCACGGAAAAGGAGCAGGTGCTGGAAGGCGGCGGAACTCTGAGGCAGGCCACACGCTCGAAGCCGCCGGGCGTGAACGTGTACCCGGCCCGAGTCTGGGAGGTCTTGCGCGACGGCAGGCTGCGGGAGCATAGAACCAGCCGTAACCGCAAGGTCAAGCAAAAAAGGAAAAGGCAAAACCGCTCCCCCGAAGCGCGCCACTCAGCAGCTGCTTCCGCCGAGCTGAGTAGCGCCGGAAGCCGCTCGCATGCTTGCCCTCCCCTAAGAAGGTAGCGGCGGGCGGCGCTTGCGGACACTGGCAGTATTGCTAGCGGCGAACTTCCGGACGACGCATGGTTGCGCGGCGCGAGTCGCGCGGCCGGGAAACGGGGGTTGGGCAAACAGGCTCGCGCCTTCGTCAGCGAAAACACTCTATTTTCCGAAGATTGCGGCTCGAAGGCGGACCCAAAGTTCCGCGGTTCGCATCAACTAGTAGTGTTAACAGTTCTCTCTAAGCGGCAAAATGACTAGGCTTTAAGAAACCAGTGTGAAAGTGACGATCAGTTTGCCGTGCTCAGAGGCGGTCAGGCGCGAGACGGAGCGTAGATAAGCGATGGTGAGGCCTCGCATACTCCTCGCGGACGACCACACGCTCGTGGTCGAGGCCTTCAAGAACCTGCTGGAACCACACTTTGAAGTGGTCGGCACGGTGGCGGACGGCAGGGCATTGCTTGAGGTCGCGCCGAAGCTGGCACCCGACGTGATCCTCGTGGATTTGGCGATGCCTTCGCTGAACGGCATGGACGCCGGCGAGCGGCTGAAACAGTCGCTGCCGAACACGAAGCTAATCGTTCTGACCATGACGGAGGACGCTTCGGTCGCAGCGGAGGTCATGAAGCGATGGGCGAACGGATTTTTGCTGAAAAAATCCGCCGGGAGCGAATTGATTCGCGCCATCAAGGAGGTCCTGAAAGGGGAGTCCTACATCACTCCGAAAATGGCGAAGAGGCTGCTGGATGAGTTCGTGCGCGACCCGCATCCGGCGCAGCCGAAGAGCCTGACGCCGCGCCAGCGCGAAGTGCTGCAATTGCTAGCCGAAGGCCACACCATGAAGGAGGTGGCGGACGTCTTGCATGTCACACCGCGCACGGTTGCCTTTCACAAATACCGCATCATGGATGAGTTCGGTCTGAAAACAAACTCGGATCTTGTGCGCTTTGCGATCAAAGAGCACGTCGTCACCGCGCCTTGACGTCCCCTTGTTTTCCACAGGTCCTCCATGCTAAAGAGCGCTTGGTTCTGAGCGTTCCCGTGGCGCCGGGCGATTGGACGCGAGCGGCGGAGATACAACCCGGGGGCGCCGATTCCGCTCTAAGTGTCTGACATTTTTCCTTTGGTGCGATGAAGACAATGCATAGCGTTGTGATCGCGGACGATCATGCCGCCGTTTTGCAGAAAGTCAGCGCGCTGTTGCGGCCGCGGTTTGTCCTGGCAGGCACCGCACGGGACGGCCGTTCCGCGGTCATCGCCGTCGCCAAAGCAAAACCCGATGTCGTGATTCTGGACATCAACATGCCCGGGCTGGATGGCTTTGCGGCCGCGCGCGAGATCAAAAAGCTCGGGCTCGCCACGCAGATTGTCTTCCTGACCGTCCACGACGACTCCGCCTACGAGGAGTTCGCACTGGAACTGGGCGCCAGCGCGCTGGTGCTCAAATCGCGGGCCTCTTCGGACCTAGTGGCTGCCGTGGATGCCGCGCTTGCCGGCGAGCAATTCTTCAGCCGCCAGGCCAGAACCTGGCTTCGCCGCAGCAGCGCCAGAAGTTGATCTTGGGACGCCGGGCCATGCCCGTCGCTCTTTTCATGCACGCCTAGGCGGCTGAGGAGACTCCCCCCGTACTTACCGTTTCTCATTGCAAATCAGTATCGCCACATGTACTATTCGTCACCTTGCAGTTCTGTTCAGCAGTTCCGTATCCCGGCCCGGAAACGGAATTCGATGCCTACCCGCGACATCGAACAAAGCGCCTTTCGCTCCTTGATGGAGGGGGCGTCCCTCGGCATTGCTTTCACCGATCAGGAACAGCGTTTGCAGCTCGTGAACCCCGCGCTCTGCTCGATGCTGGGATACGCGAGCACCGAATTGGTTGGCCGCCCGGCCAGCCACTTCGTGGACCCGGCGGACCACGGCGCCGAGCAAGCTTTGCTGAAGGAACTCGCGAGCGGCGTCCGTGCGGCATTTCAGATCGAGAAGCGTTTCGTCCGAAAGGACGGCACACGCTTTTGGGTGCGCGCCAGCGTCGCTCCGTGGAATTCACCTGATTCGCCCCGAGGCTTCTTCTCGATCGCCGTGGACATCTCGGATGTTTGCCAGCTTCGAGAGGACCTTGCACGCAATCGCGAGCGTATAAGTCTCGCCATCGAGGCCTCGCGGACGGGCATTTGGGAACTCGATGCCGAAAGCGGTCACGTCTCCTGGACCGGCGATCACGGGTTGGCGGCAGCCGAGCAGTCCAGCGACCTCGGCACCACCTATGCCGAGTTCCTCTATCGCGTTCACCCCGAGGATCGCGGGGCCCTTGAGACCAAAATGATGGCTGCCTTGCAGACCGGCGAATCCTTTGCTCTCGAATTCCGCCTGATTGACGCAAGCGATCGTGTGCGATGGATCCACTGCAAGGGCAAGACCATTCACGATTCCGCCGGAAACGCCAAGGGCATCCTTGCCGTGAACGCCGATATCACGGCCATGAAGCAAACGGAATTCGAGCTGCACAGCGTCATGGGCCGACTGATCCAGGCACAGGAGGATGAACGGCGGCGGATCAGCCGCGAACTGCACGACGACATCAGCCAGCGCCTCGCCCTTCTGAGCGTCGAGCTGAGCAGCTTTGCCAATTCCTTGCGCGGCCGGCGTAAGGAGCTTCCGTCCGCCATTAAAAGGCTTCAGACCGGCATTGATGAGATCGCCCGAGATATTCACGGCCTCTCGCATCAGCTTCATTCGATCAAGTTACAGAACTTGGGCTTGCGGGCGGCCCTTCGTGAACTCTGCCAGCAGGTATCCGAGCAGCACGGTATTGCCGTGAGCATGGAAGCGAGCAATCTAGCCGAAGCCATGCCCGAGGACGTTGCGCTCTGCCTGTTTCGCGTGGCCCAGGAGGCTATCAATAATGTTGTGAAGCACAGCCATGCGCGCGAGGCCTCGATCGCGGTTTCCCAAAAAGGCAATCTGCTCAAGCTAACCGTTTCCGATCCGGGTGTCGGATTCAATCCGGCGAGCCGCTCCAGCGGGATCGGCTTGGCTGGCATGCGCGAGCGGATGCGTTTCGTGGGCGGTACTCTTGCTATCCGGTCCGCCGCCGGCCGGGGTACCGAGATCACCGCGGAAGTTCGCATCCCAGGCGTGGCCAAATCCGCCGCGGCAGGCGGAGGCTTCTCGCCTTGAGCCGGCGCGGCAAGGCGCTTTCGGTGAAGAGGCCGCGAGCGCCAGAGCTCCTGAAGTATCGGCCAGCCTTTCGGCCGGCCCAAAAACCTCAGGCAGCTGCGTTGGCACGTTTTCTGGCGCTCGCGATCTGGAAGGCGCCTGAATCAGGGGAGACAAGCGCTTCCTTGGCGTGTCCGGAGGGGGGACGTTGGCGGGAGTTACTGGGGCTCGTGAAATTCCGTTTCAGATTCATGGGTGGGCCGCGATTCGTCCGCGCGGTGCAGTCCGGGCTTCGAGGCGCGGATTGACCGAGGATGGCTGCTGATTGAACGCCGTGGAATCAGGTTCAGCGGGCAGCAAGACGCTGCCCGGCTTCCACGGCGCGCCCGGGAACGAAGGCGAAGCGCGGTCCGGCGGGCTGAAGTTGTGTATGGCGACGTCGCTCCGCGATGTTTCCGGTCTTTGCTGAACGGTGATCTCGCTCAAAATCGCACGCGAACGCAGGATTCCCGCCAGGCGGTACGCGAGGCAATAGATGGTCAGAATGCAGGCCACGGCAGACAACAACGCGTTGGCATACCGATGCGCCCGTTTCCGTTGAAACCCGGCCGAGGGTAGCGCCCTTCCAATCACTGTGAATCACCCCGTGAACCACCGGGAATGTGCCTGACGATACGAGCAGGGCGTACTTTCGACAACTGTCAAGTTTTACAGTATGTACGTTTTTTTTTGAGAACGCCCCCGGGGCCATCCGTGACTCCCAGCGGCGCTCGCGGCCGCGCCGGTCTGACCTCGCGCGCAAGAAAATCCCGCTAAACTGTAATTTTTGCCAGTACACAGCATTCTGCTGATATGCGAAAAAGATTGCGTTCGGATGGCCGCAATCGGGCGCGGCCCTCAATGCGAATTGAGGAGGTTGCGGCCATCCGTTCCCTGTTTTTCCGGATAATCTCTAATCGGAATCGAAAAAAGTCTTGCGTGTGGCGTGAACCCGCGTTCACGCGAGCGTCCATCCCAGTTCGCAAGCTGGCGAACCTACGCCGCGCTGACGATGTGCTGCTTTATCGCGAATTGCACCAGGCCCGCGTTATTCTTTAGCCCGAAGTCTTCCATGATTTTGTACTTGTGAAACGCGACGGTTCGCGGAGTGACTCGCAACATGGCGGCGATTTCCTTCATTGTGCGGCCTTCCGCCAGCAATTGCAGCACTTCCCGCTGCCGCGCTGTCAGCGTTCTCCCGCGGCCTTGGCGCGGGTCGCGCACCCAGTTATCCATCATCTGCTGCGCGATTCGCGGCGTCACATAGGAGACTCCGCGCAACGCGCTCTCAATCGCCACGGCCAGCTCGCCGGCGGCCGAAGTCTTGAGCAAATATCCGGAAGCGCCCCGGCGCAGAGCTTCGCTCGCCAAATCGGTGTCTTCGTTCATCGTCAAGACAATGATTTTGACGTTGGGGACTTTTTCCTTCACTTGCTGGGCCGCGTCCAAGCCGTTCAGGTTCGGCATTCCGACGTCCAGCACGGCTACATCCGGTCTTAACTGGTCCGCGGCCTTCACGAGTGTTCGTCCGTCCGCCACGACGCCGATCACGGCGAACCGCGGCTCCAAAAGCTGCTTGCAGGCTTCCGCAACGAGCGTGTGATCATCGGCGATTAGAATGCGAGGGCGAACCATCAGGGACCTCGTTTCTTGTCCGCGCAAAACCCAGGCGCAATACCTGTTCCGAGGAGGCTGGAGAAGCAGGCTATTTATACGCTTGAGGAAGGACAGCGTACCAGCTACACCGACCGTCGCAAACTGTAACTTCTGGCAGAACCGAGGGGGGATTATACCAGAATTGCCGTGAGAACAAAGCTAATCATAATATTCTTGCCCGAGGTGCGTGATCATCTCCTCGCCCATCAGCCAGCGCATCGTATTTTTCAATTTCATGAGCTGGATAAACAAGTCGTGCTCGGGATAGAGCTCGGGCGCAACCATGGGAGACTTGAAATAAAAGCTGAGCCATTCCTGGATGCCGCGCAGGCCGGCTCGCTGGGCCAAATCGAGCAGAAGCACGAGGTCGAGGACAATCGGAGCGGCGAGGATCGAATCCCGGCAGAGAAAATCGACCTTGATCTGCATCGGGTAACCGAGCCAGCCGAAAATGTCAATATTGTCCCAGCCTTCCTTGTTGTCGCCGCGCGGCGGATAATAATTGATGCGGACCTTGTGGTGAATCTTTCCGTAGAGCTTCGGATACAAGTGCGGCTGCAAAATATATTCGAGGGCGCCGAGCTTCGATTCTTCCTTGGTCTTGAATGAGCCGGGATCCTCGAGCACTTCGCCGTCGCGATTGCCCAGAATATTGGTCGAAAACCAGCCGCTGAGGCCCAGCATTCGCGCCTTGAAGGCGGGGGCCAGGACGGTCTTGATCAGTGTCTGACCGGTCTTGAAGTCCTTGCCGGCGATCGCCACGTTGTGCTCGCGAGCCAATTCCTGAATCGCGGGAATATCCACGGTCAGATTCGGCGCGCCATTGCCAAACGGCACACCGCTCGTAACGGAAGCCCAGGCATAGAGCATCGAAGGGGCGATCGCGGGATGATTGCTCTTCATCGCCTCCACGAATTTAGCGGGCGTCGAGTGGACGTCCTCCGGCGAAAGAAAAATCTCGGTTGAACCGCACCACAGGGTCACGAGCCGCGAGCATTGGTTCTTTTTCTTGAAATTCGCGATGTCGTCTTTCAATTGCAGGGCGATGTCGTATTTCGTCTTGCCTTTCTTGACGTGCTTGCCGTCCAGCTTCTTCACGTAGTTGCGGTCGAAGGCCGCGGGCATCGGCTTAATCTTGGAGAGAAACGGCTTCAGGTGCGCCAACTGGTGGGCGTCAAGGACGCCCGCTTTGCTTGCGGCTTCATACGCATTTTCCGGAAAAATATCCCAGCCGCCAAACACGATGTCGTTCAGCTTGGCGAGCGGCAGGAAATTCCGGATTAGCGGCGAACGCCCTTCCGTGCGCTTGCCGAGCCGAATGGTCCCCATCTGCGTCAGCGAGCCGACCGGGTCCGCTTTTCCGGCGCGAACCAACTCAACCCCGCCGATGAAGGTCGTGCCGACGGCGCCCATCCCGGGCAGCAAGACTCCCAATTTGCCTTTGGGGGGCGCAATCTTCGCGGGCTTTTCCATGTCGCTCCTTCGGGATGTGTTGTGCAACAGCGCGAGAGTGCGCGCGGACACGCGGCGCACCGGGTCGAGGCTGTAATTTTGAGGGAAGACCCGCGGAATTGCAAACCATCCGCAAACAACCGGGCGAACTATCGCACCGAATGCCCACGCAGGGAAGCCGCCGCAGGACCCGGCGCGGCGTGCCTTGGAGCGGGACGGATCTGCTCCGCCGGCACAATTCCTTTTCCTTCGAGCACCGCATAAAACTCGTCCGCGGCGAGGTCTTTCAGCCGGTCCACGGCGCCGGATGGCCAGCGAATTTCCACGCTGTCAATGGCCGTGGCTTTCGCCAGCCCAAAGTGCACGCGCAAATCGTTTTGGGAGATGTAGCTTCCGCCGCTGTGGACTTCTGCCGTCTGCGTCATTCCTCCGGCCACGATTTTCACCTTCGCGCCAATCGCGAACCGGTTGCTCTTGGTCCCCGCCAGTTCAAAGCTCACCCAGTGCTGGCCGGGAATTCCGTGATTCCGCAAAATCATGGGCGTGCCCTGCAAATCCTCAACGACCACATCCATGTTCCCGTCGTTGAACAAATCGCCGACGGCAAGTCCTCGCGAAACGCGCGGCTCGAGTATCGCGGGACCGCTTTGATCGCTGGCGTCGCAAAAGGTTCCGTTCTTCTGGTTGAACTGCACGAGCTTCGGCTCGCGATATTTCGCTCCGGATTTCAAGGAATCCACCTGCGGATAGACGTGGCCGTTCACCGTGATGAGATCGAGCCAGCCGTCGTTGTCGAGGTCAACGAGGGCCACGCCCCACTTCACGTACGGCACCGAAGGCAAGCCAATCCCCGAGGGATAGGAGGTATCCTGAAAGTTCCAGTTGCCTTCGTTCCGGTAAAGCGGGGTGTTGTCCATGGCGAAATTCGTCACTGCGAATCCGGGCAATCCCGTGTGCAGAAAGTCGCCAATGGCGATCCCCATGCCGGCTTGCTCGTGGCCGTCCTCGCCGAGAGCCGTGCCTGATTCCAGTCCGATATCTGTGAATTTTCCATTGCCGTCGTTGCGATAAAGAAAACTGGCGGTCGAATCGTTGGCCACGAAGATATCGGGCCGCCCGGTATTGTTGAAATCCGCGAAAATCACGGACATGCCGTAGTAACCATTCGGGTCATCGACGCCGGCCTGCTTTGAGACGTTCGTGAACGTCCCGTCCCCATTGTTGTGAAACAGCGAATCCCCCGATCCCTTGAGTCCGCGCGGCCCGCACTGCACGTCAATCCCCATGAACTTGCAGGTGCTCCGGCTCCCAAAGACCGGCAAGTGGTGTAAGTCCACATCCACATAGTTCGCGACCATCAAATCCAGATAGCCGTCGCCATCGTAGTCTCCAAACGCCGCGCCCGTGGACCAACGCCCATCCCTCACGCCGGCCTTCGCGGTCACATCGGTAAACGTCCCGTCTCCATTGTTGTGATAGAGAACATTTCCGCCCAGGCATGTCAGATAGATATCCGGCCAGCCGTCGTTGTCGTAATCGCCGACGGCGCCGCCCATCCCAAAGCAGGGCGAATTCAGGCCGGCCTTCTCGGTAACGTCTGTGAAGGTTCCGTCGTGATTGTTGCGGTAAAGCGCTCCCTGCGCTCTCTCGCCGCGTAGCGCCATTTCCACGGTGGGCGCATTCGTAAAATAAATATCCAGCCAGCCGTCCCGATCGTAGTCCAGCAGCAGCACTCCTCCGCTCATGGACTCGACGATGTAGCGATTCTCCGGGGCCGAAAAGTGCGTAAAGTGAATGCCGGCTTTGTCCGTGACGTCCTCAAGCTGCGGGATGGTTCGCCCATTGCATCTGACGGCTTTCGCGCTCGGGGGCGGAGGGGAGCCCATCGAAACGCCCTGCGCCGCCGTTCGAGCCGGCGCGACCGTGGTTGCCAGCAGGATGGCGGCGGCCAATCCGAATTTCGTGGCTGTTGCGCTCACGTCAATTTCTCCGCGGCTCGTGCGTCTGGCCATTTTTGCAACGCCGCGCCCACAGGCCATTCCGAGCGAGTCACCCTCGCGCGCCGCCCGGCGCAAGTCCTCGAGGCCCTGCGCTGTTTGGAAGTGTGAAGAAATTGTAGCGCAGAAACGCGCCAGCCCAGCTTGGCTACTTTGCTTCGAGCTGGAGATTCGAGAATACGGCACGCTCGACCACATCCTTGTCGTGCGAGCAAACGCCAATCCCCACATAAAATGGCGCGCGGAGCGTCACTCGCGTCGCGCCGTCCTCTTTCCATCCGCCGGTATCCGCATCGACCCACATCGAAAACTCATCGCCGCGCTTGGCAATGCGCACGCGTTTTGGCGCCCAAAAATGCGAAACAATCTGATGCGTCACATCCCCCTTTTCCAGCCGGTATTGCAGCGAGGTCAGTCCGTTCCCATGGCGCGCCACATCCACGTAGGGAGAATCCGCGTCCAGGCTCTGGCGGATCATGAGCACCGCTTTGCGATGGGCGTTTCCGCCCGTGTCCAGAAACGCGATGTCCGCCGCCAGGGCCACGTCGCCGCTGACCTTCCTCCACGCAAACTGGAACGCGTCCTTCCCCAGCCACATGTTCTCGCCGCTGCCCGCCAGCGTGTACGTTCTCGCGGTGCGGTCAAAGGCGGCCGTCCCGGCATGTAACACCAGCCCCACGTCCGTATGGTGCTCGAATACGCCCAGACTCGAAGTGCCGCCGCGCGGCGCTGCCCAAAACATTTGGGCGCCGGCCAGGGCCATCGCCGCCAGCGCCAAAATCCTCGTCCTGTTCATGATGCTTTCCCCGGCCCCAAAAGGGCACTCGGTCGCTCGATCGTCCGCGTTCGCTCTCGAGGAAATCTCGCACCAGAAACTAGGCCGCGCCGGAGAAATTGTCAATTCTCTTCCGCAGCGCCACGGTTATACTCGTCGCTTCCGGAGGGATCGTCCATGCGCCATCGTGCCGGTATTTCTCTCGCCTGCGTGCTCAGTCTGCTTTTCGCCGCCGCATCACACGCCAAGCCTCGCTCGCCGCGTGCGCGCTGGTCCGAAGACGCGGTCAACGTGTGGTACGCCAAACAACCGTGGCTCGTCGGCAGCAATTACATTCCCGCCAATGCCATCAACCAGCTCGAAATGTGGCAAGCCGAGAGTTTCGATCCCCAGCGCATTGACTTGGAACTTGGCTGGGCCGAATCCATCGGACTCAACACGATGCGCGTCTTTCTGCACGATTTGCTTTGGCAGCAGGACGCGGCGGGTTTCCAGAAACGCATCAACACGTTCCTCGCGATCGCCGCAAAGCACCACATCAAGCCGCTCTTGGTGCTCTTCGATTCGTGCTGGGATCCGCATCCGCATCTCGGCAAGCAGCACGCTCCGGTTCCCGGCGTGCACAACTCCGGGTGGGTCCAGAGTCCCGGGGCCGCCGCGCTTTCCGACCCCGCCGAGCGTCCGCGCCTGGAAGCCTACGTCAAAGGCGTCATCGGAGCATTCGCTCAGGATGACCGCATTCTCGGCTGGGACCTCTGGAACGAACCCGACAACGAAAACGGACCTTACCAAAAGGAGGAAATCAACAATAAGCCGGAAATCGCGCGGGAGCTTCTGCCGCTGGTTTTTGCCTGGGCACGCGAAGCGGCTCCGTCACAGCCGCTGACCAGCGGTGTCTGGCGGGGCGACTGGTCCGCGCCGGAGAAGCTCGCTCCGGTCGAGCGGATCCAAATCGAAAATTCGGACTTCATCTCGTTTCACAACTACGACAAGCCCTCTGAATTTGAGCAGCGCATCCGCTGGCTGATGCGGTATGGCCGCCCGATTCTATGCACCGAATACATGGCGCGCTCAAACGGCAGCTTCTTTGAAGGCAGCTTGCCGGTTGCCAAGCGGTATCACGCCGGGGCGATCAATTGGGGCTTCGTGGCCGGAAAAACACAAACGTATTTCCCGTGGGATTCCTGGCAGCATCCCTACACCGATCGCGAGCCGACACTCTGGTTTCACGAGATTCTGCGCAGCGATGGCCAGCCGTACATGCCCGAAGAAGTCGCCCTGATTCGCCGAATGCTCGAGAAGTGAAAACGCCGCGTTTGCGCCGCGAACGCCGAAAAATACTGCTTGCGCGAGCGCAATAAAATTTGTTACTTACGGCCTCACCCGCGCGTTGACATCGCCTTGAGACGAATGTAAAAACACCGTGCCAAGCGAGGGGTTCATGAGAGTCATCCGGCCGGCGTCGCTGTTCGGTGTCGCCCTGTTAGTTTTTGTGTCGATTGCCGCGTTCCGCGGAAATATCCAGGCACAGACGAGAGTCAACGCGCGAATCGTCGCGGACGTCGAGCTGGTGCAGATTCCCGTCATCGTCTTCGACCAGAAGGGCGCGGTCGCGGCCGATCTGAAGAAGAGCGATTTCCGCGTGCTCGAGGACGGCGTCGAGCAGCGCATTCTCTCCTGTGAGCGCGACCGCGAATCGGTTTCCTTCGTTGTTCTCGCCGACGTCAGCTCGAGCATGCGGCGCAAAATTCCGTTCGTTCAGGAAGCCGCGCTCTCCCTGCTGGATCCCAATGCGGACCAGGGTCCCTATCACGATGAATTTTCATTTTTCGGCATCGAAACGCGCGTCAGGCGTCTTTCGCCCTTCACCACCGATCAGGAAGGCCTGGAGCATCGCCTGCCCCAACTCATTGAGGCCACGAACGGCAGCACCGCTCTCTTCGACGGCCTCTACGCGGGAGTTCGCACGGCACAGCGGGAAGCGGAAAACAAGCGCCGCGCCATCATCGTGATCTCCGATGGCGGCGATAACCACAGCCGCTACAGCTTGCGCGAAACGCGCAAGCTGCTCGAGGAAGCCGATATACCGGTGTTTGCCGTTATGGCCGGTCCGTGGATCGCCCTGTCGGACATTTTTCCAATGCCGCAAAGAAAGCCCGTGAGGATTCAGGGCCGCGTTGCGCAGGCCGTCGGCAGCAAGGGCGACTACATCGGCCCGGCCGAACGCCGGGGGCCGCATAATCTGAAGGTTCTAACCGAAGTCACGGGCGGCGGTGTGTTTACCGCGCATCAGCTTGAGGACTTGCCCCGCATTGTGCAAACCATCGGCAACGCCGTCCGCTACCGTTACGTCCTTACCTATCGGCCAAACGACGAACACGCCGCCAACGCCCGCTCAGGCGGAGAACCCACGAACTGGCACAAGATTCGGGTCGAACTCGCTCCCAAGGAAAAGTTCGAGGGCTACGGCATGCCCTATTACAAGCGCGGCTACTTCCGCGAGCGCTAGCCGCTCAAGAACGGCCGCCTCCTTCCGTTGCTCCGAGGGCGCAGCTTGGGGCGATCGCGAATCCCGTTTGATGGGCCAAAAAGCGCGAAGTACGGCCGCCAAGGCGCTCCGGCGCAAAGTCCTTGCGCGATCGTCTTATGCCGACCACTGAATGACGGTATAAGAACGCGGCGGCAACTCGAGCCGAGTCTTTCCATTCGCGATCGCCGGCTTCGCGAACGCCTGCGGCGCTACGCGATTCGGCGCGGCAAAACTGTTGCTCGCTTTGAGATCATCGCCGGTAATCACCCAGGAATCGGCCACGCGCGATGGCGCGCTGTCCTCCCATACGATTTCCACCTGGCGCGGCTTGTTCAAATCACGGTTGAGGAGGAAGAGCGCGGTTTTTCCGGTGTCGCTGTCGAAAGAACCCGCCGCATCCAGATACGCCACCGGTCCGATTCCCGCGACGTCGTACGACGAGGAATCGACCAGCAGCTCCAGCACCGAACCGCGCGCGAATTCCAAGCCCCAACTGTACGGGTAATAAATGGTCTGCCGGTAGAGACCCGTTTCGTTGGTCATGATTGGGGCGATCACGTTGATCAACTGGGCCAGACATGCCAGCTTCACGCGGTCCGCGTGCCTCATCAGCGAATTGACCAAGCCTCCGACGAGCAACGCGTCCTCCAAGTTGTAAACCTCTTCGAGCAGATGCGGAGCGCTCTGCCGGTGGCCGTTCACGGCGTCCCCGCTATTCGCGCGATACCACACGTTCCACTCGTCAAACGAGAGCCACAATTTTTTCGGTGATTTCTGCCGAGCCCGCACGATGTCGCACACCGCCGCGACTTCCTCGATTTGCCGGTCCATCAGCAGGTTCAGGGCGAGGTACTTCGAACTGTCGCCGCCCGTCTCATGCGAGTTGCCGAAATAGCGATGCAGAGAAATCGCGTCCACCTCGGGATAGCACTGCTCGAGCACTTGGCGGTCCCACTCGAGATAGGTAGGCATTCCGGGGCCGCTCGACCCGCAGGCAACCAGCTTCAGGTTCGGATCAATCACGCGCATCTGCCGAGCCGCATCCGCGGCCTTCATTCCGTATTCGACGGCCGACATGTGGCCGATCTGCCAGGGGCCATCCATTTCATTCCCCATGCACCAATACTTGACCATGTGCGGCTCGGCGTAGCCGTGCTCGCGCCGCAAATCGCTCCACTTGGTTCCCTTTTCGACGTTGCAGTATTCCACGAGCGCGGCGGCTTGCTCCGCCGTCCCCGTTCCGAAGTTCATGCCCATCAGCGGCTGCGTTCCGACGGCCTTGCACCAGGTCAGGAATTCGTTGGTCCCAAACTGATTGCTGTTGAGCGAATTCCAAGCCTTGTCCAGCACGGCCGGCCGCTTCTCCTTGGGTCCCACGCCGTCCAGCCAGTTATATCCGGAAACAAAATTTCCACCGGGATAGCGGATGATCGGCACGCCCAGATGCCGCACTTCTTCCATGACATCCTTGCGGAAGCCGTTTGCGTCGGAGAGCTTCGAGCCCGGATCGTATATGCCTTCGTAAATCGCGCGGCCCAGGTGCTCGAGAAAGGAACCAAACAGGTTGCGATCGAGCGGCGAAATGGTGCGGCGCGAATCCACGTAGACGCGACTTGGCTCGCTTGCGGCCCGACTCCTGCCGAAGAGGGAAGCCTCGAGCAAGCCGCTCGAAGCGCATGCAGCGGCCCCTGTAAGCGTTTGCATAAATCGCCGCCTGTTGGATTTGTTCATCCACTCCTCCTGTTTCCCGGAAAGGCGCCCTGGCCGGACGCGGTCTGGCGCAGGATGCTACCAATTGGCTCGCAGATTTTCCACACGAAATCGGCGCGGCTGGCTCCTAACCGACGGTGTTTACGAGCGCTCCAATACCTTCCATCTCGATGCGAATCTCGTCGCCTGCTTGCAGCGTGAAAGAATCCGGCGGGACGATGCCCGTGCCCGTTAGCAGAAAGCAGCCGTTGGGAAAGGCGTTGTCACGATACAGGTACGCGACCAGTTCCCTGGGATCGCGCTTCAGCCCCGCCAGCGTGGTTGCCCCTTCGAAGGCCATCTCTCCCATCCGCCGAATCGCCATACGAATGCCGGTGGATGCCGGCAATGGGCTTTCACGAACCAGAATCCCTGGACCCAACGCGCAGCTTCGGTCATAAACTTTTGCCTGCGGCAGATAGAGCGGGTTTTCGCCTTCGATATCCCGCGAGCTCATGTCGTTTCCAATGGTGTAGCCGAGAATTTTTCCCCCAGGGCTGACCAGCAGCGCCAACTCCGGCTCCGGCACGGACCATTTCGCGTCGCTCCGGATTGCGACTCGCCCGCCGTAACCCACGACACGATGAGGCGCCGATTTGAAAAAGAGTTCCGGCCGCTGGGCGCTGTACACGCGGTCGTAGAAGTCCGCTCCACCCGCGACTTTCGATTCCTCCATGCGGGCATGGCGGCTCCGAAAGTATGTGACTCCCGCCGCCCACACCTCTTGCGCGCCAATGGGGGGCAACAATTCTTCGATCCTGCCGAGGGGACTGGCATCCAGATGTCTGGATGCAATCCTGCCGGCAAGAAATTCCCGCAGATCTTCGCGAATACTCAAGTTTTCCCAAGAGACACCCTCGAGCAAGTGGAATCCTTCCTCCCGCTCCAGAACACATCCGCCTCTTGTCCGGTACAGTTTCATGTACTCTCCGCAAGGACCGGGATTGTACGACGCATTCGCCGCTTTCCGCGAGCATTCGGTCACAAGCCCGAAAACATTCGCTTGCTCCGCGCCCGGCAATTGACCGGGCTTGCTCACTCGAGCTACGCTTCGCTGGCTGGAGACGCGCGCAATGTTCAGCGTCGCGCGTCCAGACGAGGCCAAACCCAGAGGTCCGCGGTGATCTTCAAACAGTTTTATCTGCCGTGTCTCGCCCACGCCTCCTACCTGATCGGAGACGAGGCCGCCGCGACCGCCGCGGTGGTAGACCCGCAGCGCGACGTGGATCAGTACGTCGCGTTCGCCGCCGAGCATGGCTTGCGGATCAAGCATGTGATCCTCACGCATCTTCACGCGGATTTCATCGCCGGGCATCTTGAATTGCGCGACCGCCTGGGCGCCACGATTTATCTCGGGGAAAAAGCGCAAGCCGAGTATTCCTTCACGCCGCTTGCCGAGGGCAGCACCATCGAGTTCGGCGGCGTTCGGCTGAAGGCCCTCGAAACTCCCGGTCACACGCCCGAATCCATTTCCATCCTCGTCTTCGATCTCGAGCGCAGCGCCGCCGAACCGTATGCCGTGCTGACCGGCGACACGCTTTTTGTCGGCGACGTCGGGCGTCCCGATCTGCGCGTAGCGCTTGGCTGGTCCGCCAGCGATCTCGCGGGGCTGCTTTTTGATTCGCTGCAATCGAAACTGCTGCCGTTGCCGGACGCGAGCCTTGTATATCCTGCGCACGGAGCGGGCTCGCTCTGCGGCCGGGCCATCAGCAAGGAAACGGTTTCCACCATCGGAGAGCAGCGCCGCGTCAACTACGCGCTGCAGCCGATGAGCAAACAGCAATTCATCGGCCTGGTTACCGCCGACCAGCCGGAAGCGCCGCCTTATTTCACTTACGACGCCGTCCTGAACAGCAAGGAACGTCCGACCCTCGAGAAAGCTCTCGAGCGCGAACTTCGGCCCCTGTGGCTCGATCGGGTTTTGCGTTTGCAGGCGGAGGGGGCGCAAATTCTGGATACGCGCGAGCCGGAAGAATTCGCCGCGGCTCATCTCGCCGGCAGCATCAATATCGGTCTGGGCGGCCAATACGCAACGTGGGCGGGCACGGTGCTCCACCGCGAACAGCCCATCGTGATCATCTCCGCCCCGGGCCGCGAATCCGAAGCGGCGGTGCGGCTGGGCCGCATCGGATTCGACCACGTGGCGGGCTATCTGGAAAACGGAATGAGCAGCCTCGAGGGGCGTCCGGAGCTAACGGCGAGCACCGAGCGGCTTAGCCCGGCGCGCGCCGCCGCGCTGCTGGCCGGGGTGGAAACGCCGCAACTGCTGGACGTGCGGACCCCGCGCGAGCGCGCCGAAAAATCGATCGCCGGCAGCGTCAGCATCCCGCTTTCGCAACTCGCGAATCGCCTCTCTGAACTGGCCGGCAATCGCCCCGTGCTGGTGTACTGCGCCGGAGGCTATCGCTCGTCGATTGCAGCGAGTCTTTTGCAGCGGGCGCATTTCGCTCATGTCGGCGAAATCGCCGGCGGAATCGCGGCGTGGGAGGCCGCGAAACTCCCGGTCGCGCCCGCGTAAGCACGCGGGAGCATCGTCTGGACTTTCATCACGCCGCAGCCTTTGCGGGCCCGCGCGAAATGCCCGCGGCCATGGAGCGAACGCAGGAAACAACGCAGGGAGTTCCGGGATGAGCGTAGTTGCCAGTCCCCGAGCCAACGGCTTGGTCTGACGAAGCGGCGGATCGAGCCTCCTCATCATCCGAGGAATACCGCGGAAGATTCTTCGCCGGGTCGGCGGGTAAATCGCGCTTCCTCTTTTTCACCCGGTGTATGCACACCTACCATTCGCATGGACATTAGGTTTGGTCGCCTTACCTCCGTTATTCTTAGAGGTGTACACTCCCCCAAAGCGTGTAACTGCTTGACGGATGGACAAGGTGACCCAAACGGAACGAATCGCCGACCTGTACCGCGCCGCAACTCTCCAGGACGCTTGGTATGGTCCTTCCCTCGGCGTGCTCCTAAGAGATATCCCGCCGGAAGTGGCCACAACCGCGCCGGTTCCCGGCGCACATACCATTGGCGAACTGCTCCAGCACTTGCTCCTTTGGAACGAGCGTGTGCGCAACACCCTCGCCGGCAGCCCCATGCCCAAATGGGAGCCGGAGAGAGAGTGGGCCGAGCCGCCCATCCCCTGGAAGGAACTGACGGTGCGATGGGAGCAAAGCCGCGATGCTCTCGAGCAAAGCATTCGCAAATTTCCGTCCGAGGATGCGCCCAGAACGGTTCCGGGACGAAACTATTCACACGAAGTTCTGCTGGAAGGCATCGTGCAACATGTTATCTATCACTCCGGGCAGATCGCCATGATCGCAAGCATGCTGCGCTCGCGGACTCGCAGGCAAAGCACCTCCGGCTTTGGAGGGACGGATTGAACGTTGTGATTGGTCCCAATTCGCCAAATTCGCGGATGCCGGGTAACTGATTCGAGCAGGAAGGCAAATCGCACGGAGCCGGGACCCTGGGGCGGCGGTAACATGGGAAGGCTCGCCCCAAAACGAGGACCTGTGGATCAGCGCGAAAGACGCAGCACGCCCCGGTACCCATTTATAGCGACGGCGGAGCTTATCGAGCAATCGTCGGATACGCGGATGTCCACGCGCGTAAGCGAACTCGGGCTGCACGGGTGCTATCTGGACATGATGAATCCCTTTCCGGAGGGAACGGGAGTGCTGATCAAGATTTATACGGATGCGGAATTTTTCGAGGCGCAGGCGCTGGTCATGTACGCGCAGCCGAATATGGGAATGGGCGTGAAGTTCACGGAAGTGAAGCCGCATTTTCTTGCGGTGCTGCAGCAGTGGCTGCTGCGGGCGATGGGGCCTGGCAACCGCGCCTGATGCCGAGGACAAGAGTTGAAAACGGAAGGCTCCTCAGCGCATCCGCCGCCCTGAGCTTGTCAGGATCGCGAATCGTTATGAGGAAACGGAACTCTCGGATGGAGGCGGCGTTTTTCGTTTGCGCCTTCGCAAACAGGGGCGTAGAATCCGTTCGATTTACCTTGGGGTGAAGCAGCTCCTCGTCCCCCAGCCCACGCCGCGCACAATCAACGCTTCGCCCCCGCCAATCAAGGAGGCGAGCCATGCGGCGCAGTATCCCCTTTCTAATTTTAGTGGTGTTTCTTTTCGCGATTGCCGTTGCGCCCAAAGCCGAAGCGCAAACCAGCACGCGGGAGCCAGACATGCTCGTGCCCGCGGGAACGCTGCTGCGCTGCACCATGAGCGAGCCGAATTTTTCGTCAGCCACGGCGCAGGCAGGCGATCCGGTATTGTGCCATCTGAGCGGAGTGACGGAGTTCGGGCGGGCGGCGTTCCCCCGAGGAGCCTATCTTGGCGGGCATCTGGATGCGGTGAAGGAACCAGGCCACTTCTGGGGCAAGGGCTATCTGAAGATCGTCTTTGATCGCATCGGCCTGCCGAACGCGGACGCCACGCTGGACGCGAAGATTGTGGCGGCGCAGGGACAGAAAGTGGATCGCGACGGCGACATCAAGGGAAAAGGCCATGCCAAGCGCGACGCGATTGAATGGATGTTTCCGCCACTGTGGCCGTGGAAAGCGCTGATGCTGCCAGCGCGCGGTCCGCAGCCGGCGCTGAAGGGCGAGCAGGTGCTCACGCTCCGGCTTATGGAGGATGTGGCAGTGCCAAAGTTGAGCGCCGCAAATTTCAGTTCGCGCGATTGGCGGCCACCGGTTTACGAGCAGCAGGATTTCGGGCCGCGCGCGGCGGCCATCCCGTCGCGCGACCTCGTCTCGAGCGAAACGAGCGGGACGCGGGTCGCAACGGCGGGATACGTCGTCCCGAGCCGGCCGCTGGCGGACCTCGCCGCACGGGAGCACGCGGCGCCGCCGGCAGATATGCAAAGCGGAGCGAAGGCAATGAATTCCGAGCAGGTGACGCTGCTCGCGTTGCGAACGGAAACGATCTATCCGGTGACGCAATTCTGGATTGAGAGCGACCGGGTATCCTACGTTCTACCGAGCGGGACGAGCGGCGAAGTGGCGCTGACAGAGGTGGACTGGGCGCGGACGACTGAGCTGAATTCCGAGCGGGGCGTGCCGGTCGTGCTGCGGGCGCGACAAAGATTTTGATGCGAACGGATCGGGCGATCGGACGGCCGGCCCAGGCGGCGGGCAAAAAAAGAATTCGTTGCGTTTGAGGGGCGGAATGCGTACACTGAGGGCCGTGATTCGCTCCGCCTACTCGTATTGGCGATTTACCACACACCCAATCCGGTGGCGAGGGGCGTCTATCTAAGCGAAACTCAGAAGCAAAGGAAATCCGACCCACTCGCAACCCGAGTGGGTTTTTTGTTTTGTGGCGATGTCTGCCGTGGCGCGGGGGAAAGGGGGACTCGTCGCTCCGCTCGGGATTACGGCAGCCAGAAAGGATTTGAGAGGGGGAAGAACATGATCATTTCCATGAAGCTGCATGCGAGCCGGGAAGAGATCGACGCGGTGAGGAGGGTCGTCGAGGATTTCGGGTACAAGGTTCATTCCATCGAAGGGGAGGAACGCGTGGTGATCGGCGTGGTGGGTGTGGGAGATGTGACCGCGTGCATGGAGTCGGTCGAAGCCATGCCGCAAGTGGAAAAGGTGGTGCGGATTTCCGCGCCGTACAAATTTGTCAGCAAGGAGTTTCGCGCGGGTCGAACGCGGATTCGCGTGAACGGCTGCGAAATAGGCGGCGACGAATTCATGGTAATGGCGGGGCCGTGCTCGGTGGAATCGGAGAAGCAAATCATGGCGGCGGCGGAAGGAGTGGCGAAGGCGGGCGCAAAAATGCTGCGCGGCGGCGCGTTCAAGCCGCGGACTTCGCCCTACGATTTTCAGGGAATGGAGGAGGAGGGCCTGAAGCTGCTGCGGAAAGCCAAGGAAGCGACAGGGCTTGCGATTGTGACGGAAGTGATGAGCGACCGCGACGTGGAACTCGTGGCGGAGTACGCCGACATGATGCAAGTTGGCGCGCGGAACATGCAGAATTTCATGCTGCTGAAGGCGCTCGGGAAGTGCGGGCGACCGGTACTGCTGAAGCGCGGACTGAGCAGCACGGTCAAGGAATTGCTGATGTCGGCGGAATACATCGTGGCGCATGGAAATTCGGAAGTGTTGCTCTGCGAGCGGGGGATTCGCACCTTCGAGACGGTGACGCGCAACACCTGCGACATCGCGGCGATTCCGGCGCTAAATGAACTGACGCACTTGCCGGTGATTCTCGATCCGAGCCACGCGACCGGAAGGCGGAGTCTGGTGCCGGCGCTGGCGCGGGCGGGAGTGGCGATTGGGGCGGACGGATTGATCGTCGAAGTGCATCCGGCGCCGGAGCGGGCGATCAGCGACGGAGCGCAGTCACTCGATTTGGCGCAGTTTGAGAGGATGATGCGGGAGCTGCAGCCGTACATCGCGCTGTGGCGGGAAGCGCGGAAGGAAGAAGCAGTAGCCGCTGTTGTTGGTTAGATTCAGTTCAGTTCAAGAAGCCTTCTAATTGTCTCGTCTGCATTCCGTTTAAGAACTGGGTCCGCCGTCTTGTTGCGCATTTCTAGCACGTATCTGATTGCCGTGTTCACGGTCGTGAAGGGCGTGCCTCGTTGGTCGGTAATCTGCCAAGCCGGAGGACCCGCGATCTCTTTATCGATAGCCAGGCTCCTTCCGTCAGATTTATAGGTCGTGTAATGAGTTGGAAGCTTGGCCAAATGAAAAACCTCACCAGACTTGATCGCTTCGCTGTTCTTTGGAGGTGAATATCTTAGCGACGCGTCAATTTGCCCTGCGTCCTGAAAACCCACAATGATTTCTACTGACGCCGCGTGCGCCTTGGCCAGACCGGCGGGCCCCCAGACGTTAGAAACCACTCGGACAGTCGCATCGCCTGGCCATGGCGGCGAGTCCTTAAATAGTCCTCTCGTCCGCTCCCAGCCGTCCTTTGTAAGTAAGCCGCCTTCTGTCGCCGCTTTCCAGAGCCTGTTGACCACGTCGGCGGGCGACTCCACGCTCGCGTGTTGAGCTGGGCAGGCTAATGCTACTGCGCTGAGGCACGCGATTGCCACCACCGAGCGTTTTATTTTCATAAAATGGTCTCCCTACTGCTGAGATGTGAAGCCTGCTGCGGCTGGCTTGTGTCCCGGGGGCCCGTTTGGAATCAAATAGAGCGGCAGGCTCGCGGGAAGGGGATTCGGTTCACCTAGGTAGTTTGTGCTTGTGGCGTGCGCGGCATCGTTCACGCTGAAATACATGCCAACCCGATAAGCGTGAGCGGGATGGAGTTGGTGCTGTCGCAGGCGCTGGCCACGATCATGCCGCCGAAACCGTCGGGGGACGGAGAGTCCGGCGTAGGAGGAGTTGAGGGCGGTTTGCCAAAGCTGCTGGCCATCGGAAGTAAAGGCTTGCACAAGTGTTTGTATAGCACCGGTGGCGGTCTGGACGGAATAGAGACTTGGGCCAGTGTCCGTTGGGACAGCCTGGAAGAGGCCCTGCGGGGTATAGCCGGGCGCCGGCGGCGCGGCCCGCGGCTGGTCGCCTGCCCTCGTCACATCGTTAATCGCCAATTGTACTTAAGACGGTTTATAACCACGCAGCCAGCTTCCGGTCACAGTGCCGACGTAGAAAACTGAGGTATGAAAGGCGATCCTGTATTAGTGAGGCTACCACGACCAAGTCTCCGTCGACGATTACGATGCCAAAATGTCTGCGCAGGGCATATGTACAACAGCCACCGTATACCTCGAGCCAAGGTTCCCGCCCGGCGCTTTCCGAGATCGCGGCCGACAGCTCCGACATGAATGAGGATGCGCCGCCTGAGGGGCTGCAGACACCTACGGACTGCAGCTTCAGGTGCAGGTCCTGTGCTTGAGAACTAATGATCTGAATGCTTCTCGCGGTTGGCTGTTCTTTGGATGACAAGCATGTCTTCGGCTGCGGAATGGGCTTTATGTCATCTTGGCTAAATGCTCCTTCTACACCGAGCAGCAGGCAGGTTCTATGGGCACTTGGAAAAACCAGAAAGAGCAGCAGCAATAGCGATGATGTGTAAGCAATTCCTCGCCACTTTGAGTTCATCCAGGCTCTTTCCTTTCCAGTTTTTCGACCTATTGCCCGAAAAAGCGTTTGATCACGGCGTCTTTCTTGTACCCATGAGACCTGCACGGGCTGCCAGTCAGCGGGTCCTTTGCTGGGTCGACCCAGTCGCTAGCACGGAAGCCATAATCTGAGTCCGTAATGGTTCCATCTAGTCCTGGGGGCGCGTAGCAAGAAACGGCCGAATCCGCAGAGATCGTATGGCCATTCTGGAAGACGATTCCCACGTGGCCCGTAGCGTTCGCATACGCTATGGCTTCGGCGACGATATCGCCAGGACCCGCGTAGTCTGACGGGAAGGCTGACGGAGGCGCCCCGGTCGGCACGGTAACGAGTTTCCAATCTCTCATCGTGGCAGCTGGATTAGCCCAATCGCTTGCCAGCGCGGGATAATGAACGGTATCGACCCGGCGAGTCAAGTAAAGTAGCGCTCGAGCAACGCCCCATTTTTCCGAAAGTGGCGGATCTATTCCTACCTGCTTTAGCATATCGTGGACAAACAAATTGCACTTATTGTAGGGGCTATCCAGCCAATTTTGAGATCCCAAGTTCTGGTGCGCCAAGTTGGCAAGGGCAACCTCATTTGGGAAGCTATTGGTTTCGTGCCGGTTGATGTCGATGACGGACTCCCTTGGGGCGTCGACCACACGACGTTTGCTAAGTCATAGGAGGCCTCGGCAAGTGAAGCTAAGGCGGCACCCGCGCTGACGCCGTTAACGTCCGCTGACCAAGAGTACGAGATTCCCCGAAGGGCAGATGATAGCGGCGTCAGGCTTCCCGTCTCATCTGTCGGAGGTGGTACAGGCGCCTGAACCTGCGCGAATGCAAGCGAAACCAGCCCGGCCAGGCAGAGCGCGGCTAACGACAGCGCGCTCCGTCCTGTGCGGTGCCGCTCGTTTGGTTCTTGTCCGCGGCCCAGGTTTAGCCGAGCCATTGGGTATTCGTTGAATGTGCCGGATTGGGTGCCACCTGGTTCAGGCACCTAGCCCAGAATACGCTCAAACAGAACCCGTAAACCGGAAACGCCAGTCGCATCACAGGGCCTGTTTCGGTTGGCCAGTTCCAGATCCAGCCCGGCCAGATATAGAGACAGCAAAGGTAGGGGAAGCTGCTAAACCACGTCCAGACAAGGAAGTGCGAGGCCAAAAGGAAGAGACTGAGCGTAGGGGAAATGGGCCACTTCCGATGAGATGAAAGGAAGACGCAGAGTACGGCAATTGCCAGCTCAACCTGCATGAAGGGCACCCGCGCATTTCCTGCATAGAGTGAAGCGATCGGATAACCGGCAACGGCAAGAACTCCAACACTCAGGTTGGCGAGACGCTTTGCTGCAGGTCCTCCCCCTGCTGGAAAGCGCTCGAGTCCCCGTACAAATAGGAAGACGACTGCCGTGAGGCCCCAGCACAGAAAGAACGTGATTTCATAAAGCTGGTAGCCTTCATCGGTCATGATTCGCGCGCCGGCGCCGAAATGCGAGGCATAAAACATCCGTAGGCGCAAAGACCATGAAGCTGTGGCGCTCTCATGGCCTGTCACGACCAGCACGGCCAGATAGATCGAAGACAGTAGCTGAAGGAGCCACGACAAATTACCAAGCTTTTCAATGCGGTCCATCGATGTTTTGGGTGTGGTGTTTGTTTTCATGCCAGTAACTACCAGCGGGCCTGAGCCGCATTCCGAAGCCATCGAATCTCGCTCGGGCCCCAATGAATGACTGTCTGGGACGGGACACCTGGCGTTCCTCCAGGCACCCCGTAAAAAAACATCGCGCCAGTGCTTTTAGGATCGCCAGGATCCTGCGGAAATCCGTCAGCGGTGTAAAAGGAGTAGACGAAAAGCGAACCACGCAATCGTGCTGAGGAGACCCAATATCGGCAATACAGATATTGCTCCTTGGTTTCCGTCAAAAAAATAAAGACTACCGAATTGCTTCATCCAGAAAAGAAAGTGCGCGCATGTTACCGCTGCGACAAGCCAGGACGTATAACGGAAGTTTTTCCTCGACAAACTCAGCACCGCCGCGAGCACGACCAGAACCTCGTAGAACTGATATGAGCCGAGCACGGTCCATCCGTAACGATGGCTCCCGACATAGGTTGCGAGCAACCAAGCAGCAGGTGCGGCCGCAAGCGAGGCGATTCCGGCAGCGAGGTGATACACGCCCCCGGCGGTTTCCTTGGACGCAAGCAATTGTCGACTTAGCCAGATGCAAGCTGTAACGAGTGAAGCTGGTAGAAAAAGCGCCCAGTAACCCCACACAATGTCGGTCTGGCGTATGTGGAACTGATAGTTTAGAGAAGAATCTAATTTAAAAAACAAGGAGCTTAACCTGTGGCTTAAGGCGAATACTGCCGCGAATACTGACGAAACCAAATAAAAGACTACTAAAGCTTCGACTGCGTGCCTTGCCCTATAAGATTTTGCCATGATGTTCCTCATGGTGTGTCTCTGTTCGCAGACTAAGAGCGGGTTTTGACGCCCGGGCCTCCCGGATGGGGCCAGCGCCATACCGGGCCTTTGGGGCTGGTGTGGGGTCGGCCTTCGCCCAAGTGCGACTGAGTGGTTCAGGTATTCGGTTCCTTGTCAGGTGAAGTTTGGCTGAACAAGCAGCTCTGAAGTCTACCCATCCCTTCATCAGGCACGCATCGAGGGCCGCTTGCGTCGTATTCTCCCAATGAATCGGTGTTGTGCCATCCTTCCAGAATCCTGTCCACGGGGATGGATCACTGTTCACGACCTGAGGGTTGGCGTCCCCATCGGAGCTGCCGTTATTGTACGTGCCGGGAGCGTTTGGATCAGCGCTGTTCATTGCATCCATACTGCAGCACTCTATAAGAAACTGGTGTGCGATCTCGTGTGCTGCGTTGTTGCCGATGCCTCTGCCAATCGCTTGGATAAGGTCGCTGCGATTCAACGCCGCAGATTCGTCCTGGGCGTTGTTTATTGTTATGCCTAACGCCCACTGCGCCGGTTCCATGTTGCATTCGTACCACATTTCGCTGTCGACTGGATTCACAGTATTTATGTTGGTGCTCCCGCATGACGGGCCTTGATTTGTGGAGTTGGTTTGGACCACGGCCTGGTGGTCTCCGGTGCCCTGCGTTCCTTCGACGACGATTACTGGCCAGCGCTTGTACGCTTTCTGCAATGCTTGGAGCGCGGTGGTCTTGATTGTCGTCACTTGGTTGGTAATGTCGACTTTAAGGTCCGGGAGGATGGTTGGGTTGTCTGGTATGAAGTCGAAGGAATTCTGCCAGTTCAGAATGAAATACCACGGTCGATTTGCCCTTCCGTTTGCGGAAGGGCCGCCCCGCGGATTGGCCCACAGGCTGGCGAAACTTTCAACCATCGGCAACGAGATTCCCGTTATCTGCCCGCTTGAGGTCGAAAATCCGTCCCATGCTCCAAACCAGGAGTAGGAAATCCGGTCTATGCTGTTTGGCTGGGCGATTTGGGTCGCGGCGCCGGTCTCGTTCAGCTGTAGTACAGCGAGTTGACCGTTGTTGACGCCTATCGTGCCTGCGCCCAGCGCTCCAACGATTGAGAGACCGCTTTGCGGTGGTGCTTGGTAGTTCCAGTTAGGGGAGCCAGAGGGGAGTTGGAAGGAGGTGACGTTGGAGCCGTAGGAGGCGAAGGCAGTGCCGTTTTCGCCGAGGACGAGAACGGGGTTGATGGGCAGATTGTCCGGGCCAAGGGTCAGGGAGGCGGGCGCATTGGGCATGGGATAGGCGGCCACGACGGCCCCGCCCGAAACGTAGGCTGCCTGATAGGGCTGCGAAGCGGCGGGCGGATTGATGTTCGAGACCGTCCCGGTGGCGAGCACGCCGCCGTTGCCGTCGGGAATGATGTTGCCAGGAAAAAGATTGGCGACGCTCGAGGACGCCAGCAAGACGGTGCTGGTGGTTTCGTCCGTGGCGATCTTCAAAAGCGAAAGCGTGGCGGAAATGCCGGTGGGCGGATAGGGGATGGCGCGCTGTTCATACTCGACGTAGATGGAGCCGTCGGAATCCAACATGGGCCGGCCTGTCCGTAGAACCAAGAATTCCATTGAACACGTCCGGTCTGTGCCGCGCCGCTTGAGTCGGCGGAGTAGAGCAACGGCCGCAGCTTTACCCCTATGGCTGTACAACGGCCTCGCAACTGCTGATCGTGGAAACATTCGGAGGATAAAAGATGAACTGGCTCGAGGTATACCCGTGACACAGTCCTTCGATCCGGAAGTCGTAGATGAGGATCGCGACGCCGCGCTCGTTTGGGCGGAAGCGCCATTTGCTCGCATTTGATATACACGCAGGAATCAAAAGTTTGGCTCCGGATATCGCGCTAGATCGTATCACTCTTCCTTCCGAGTCTAATTTCACGCGAATGACGACAGCGCCTGCCACGTGGGACAACCGCGCCTCCCTGGGATATGGTAGCTCCACAAAATCAGCGACATTGATTTCCCCATTTTCTATCGTCTGCTCGAATTCGCGAGCTGTACTCGGTAGCACTACAGCCGAAGCGAGCACCGCAACGATGAAAATCGGAAAGAGTGTAGCCGTACGAATTCTCATTGAAGCCCCTCAATCAGCTGTCTACAATTCTTGTCAACAGCCACGTCGTTTGCTCTCCCGGCTTTGCGGTTACCAAAATCGGGCTGGAATCCCGCCACCGTAATCTGATGGGCGGTCTCATGGATCAAAATTGCGGCTTGTGCACGCAAGGTATTGCCGGAGTAGGCACGCCTGCCAACCTCGAATGGTTTGGTCTGATCACCGCCGGCGTATTGATTGAAGAACGATCCCGCATCGTTTACGGTAAAGACTGCGCTAAGCGGCACGCCCGGAATCTTGGTCTTGTCTGGATTGAAATTTCCGGAAAATGCTCCGATCTCGTAGGCGATACCGTTTCCTTGATGGATTGTTCCGTGACCGAAATTATTGGCCCCCAGCAGAACCTGTATTTGCTGTGCCCCAGTTCCTTGGCTGTCTCCTCCAGCTTGTAGCCAATTGCTGCAAACTGGGTTGTTCGGCAGAGCGTTCAGGATTTTTTGAAGCACGCCGGCAATGGCTGTCTGATTTGCTCCGCTCTGGGCAAAATCCGGAACGCTAACATTCTGAATGCTGGTATGGCCACCGTTGCCGTCAGGTCCGTACCACGGTGAGACGCTAAGCTGGAGGGGGTTATTGCTAAACCCCGAGATGCCAGCCCGTGAAAGCCCCATCCACAAGCTTCCTCCATAGTTGCTTATCTCCAGCCCGCTCCAACCATCCGGCGTGGCGACTCCATTTGCATCTACGCGGATTACGGTGTCCAGGCCCGAGGTGTCCGTGTTCTTCATCGCGAAGCTATTGTCGGCCTCGGAGGCGATCGCGGATAGGCCGTTCTGTGGCGGCGCCTGGTAGTTCCAGTTAGGGGAGCCGGAGGGGAGTTGGAAGGAGGTGACGTTGGAGCCGTAGGAGGCGAAGGCAGTGCCGTTTTCGCCGAGGACCAGCGTCGGGTTGATAGGGAGATTGTCCGGGCCAAGGGTGAGCGAGGCGGGCGCATTGGGCATGGCATAGGCGGCCACGACGGCCCCGCCCGAAACGTAGGCTGCCTGATAGGGCTGCGAAGCGGCGGGCGGATTGATGTTCGAGACCGTCCAGGTGGCGAGTACGCCGCCGAAACCGTCGGGGACGGAGAGTCCGGCGTAGGAGGAGTTGAGGGCGGTTTGCCAAAGCTGCTGGCCATCGGAGGTAAAGGCTTGCACAAGTGTTTGTATAGCACCGGTGGCGGCCTGGACGGAATAGAGACTTGGGCCAGTGTCCGTCGGGACAGCCTGGAAGAGGCCCTGCGGCGTGAAACCCCGCGGCGGGCGGGAGTGGCGATTGGGGCGGACGGATTGATTGTGGAAGTGCATCCGACGCCGGAGAGAGCGATCAGCGATGGAGCGCAGTCACTCGATTTGGCGCAATTCGAGAAGATGATGCGCGAGCTGCAGCCGTACGTGGCGCTGTGGCGGGAAGCGCGGAAGGAAGAGGCCGCGGCGGTGGCGATGTGATCGCCTCGCCTACCGGTTGCGCGTCGAGCATCTTCCGTCTGGAAACATCCGCTCATATTCGGATTTGGTGACCAGATGAAAATCGTGTTGGACCCTCAATATTGTTTCAGGAGCCTTTCCGGGCAATTCGATTTTGACAGTGAGGTCCCTCCCGGAATCGCGCGGCGTGGTTCGCAAGGTTACCGGTTTGCCCTGCAAATCGATCTGGAAAACGGAGGGCCAACCCGCTGAGAAATGCCTCCACGACCAACCGTTGGCGTTTGTGCCGTCTGACTCATAGGTCGCGATCATTTGCTCGTCCAAGGCTAATTTCCTTTGCTCTTCGGAACTAGCCTGTTCAAATCGCGCTCCGGTCCACTTCCAAAGAGGTCCTTTGTCGTATGCATAGATTTCGCCGTCGTTCGGAATGTATGCGAGAAATCCCGGGAAATCCTTGTAAGGCTCCGCACAACGCGCTGTATGCCGTCCGGGGCAATCCGCACGACGATCGTCGATAGGCAATTGTCATCAACGGTACGGGGAACCCCAAAGTACGCCGGAATATGGGACCAGACGTACTCGAAGCCGGTAAAGTGGTAGCCGGCTCGACCCCAGCCGACAAAGAGATAGGCCTCTTGCGAGTTCCACAACAGCGTGCCGCCCGTTACGGAATCGCCGACCCCGTGGAACTCATGGAAAAGAGACACAGAGGCCAATACGATCAAAAGGGCGCCAAGTATTTTCGCTGCTTTCTTCATTGTCCGCATTTCCTCAATTGCATGAGGCCGAACCCGGCAACGCGTAGCGAATATTATGCGGAATGGAATTCATATAGAAACTACTTGTGTCCAAATCCCTAATCAGGCCAATCCGCGGTAGCCGCCGCGGCTCCATAGGAGGAGGGTGCGACTACCTGGTGTCGGGATGAAACTTTTTGGGATCCACGAGAGCGAAACTCGAGCAGCCCTGAAGGTCCAGCTGAATGGCTATTTCCTGCTTGGGCTTCACTTGAGGATTGATCAGGACAACCTTCGTTGACGCCGTTGGGATGGCGGCCGTGGCTTCAGCTCTGAGTTCGTAAGCACCAGGTCTTAGGTTGGAGAAGGAAAACTTGCCATCCTCGTCAGTTTGTTGCGTGGCTACCTCTTTCCCATTTCGCAGCACGCTAACTTTGGCGTTGACGACGGCGTCGCCGCTTGGGAAAAACACGACTCCCCAGATGCGATGGACGGGCTTGAGCGGCGGCAGCTCGACGCACGTCGCAGCGCACCCGTCTGCCACGCAAGCTCTCGGCAGCGTGACGGCAATAAGAAACAAGATAAACTCGTGGGTGATTCATAGCGTCGCCCCGATCAAATGCAATGGGATATCAAAGCGTGGAACAACTCTGGGCAGTGACGCGTTGTGGTGTCGCCGCCCTTCAGCGGAAGTAATCCAAGCCGTTCAACGGGCGGGTAAAGTAAAAACGTTTGGCGACAAGCGTGTTGTGCTGGTCAAAAGTGATTGTGTACGTGCGCCAGCGGTCTGAAAAGCCACACAGAGCGGGATCACCCGAAACCGCATCTGAGCAGTCGACGCCGTACGTTTGCAGGGCTGCAGTCGCTTGGGAGCGCGTCATACCCAATTGAAGTTTTGCGAATGGATCGATCATGGATGGTTTGCGCATGTCCATCAACAGAATGACAACGTTGACCAGCACGGCGGCTGCAACGCCAAGGAATATCGAACGAAGCGCCATTCTTGTAGTGTTAAGCTGCATACCTCCTTCCGCTCCGACCTTCTTCATTCCCACAGCGGCGGTCCTACCCTTATTGCAATGGCGGTGCCATTTTGGTCGAGATCGACAAAACATGTCCCGGCGGCGGTTCCCGCTGTGAGCCGGTGCGCGTAAATCTCTTGCTCCCACGGAACTACGCCCGTATTGAGTCGTTGCAACACGTCTGAGCGTTGCATGCCACGTTGAATTGAAGAACAACGCTGGGCAATTGAACGACCTTGGAAGCGGTATATGGTTTTCGGGGTTCTTAAGATGACGTACCGAATAGCAAACGCCACGATGGTAAAGGTGAAAGCCGTAATGAGTAGTTGCTTGCGCTGAGGCACCATGCCCTCGTCCTCTCCGTCGCCCTAGGGCGCGACCAGATGGGCCGCGGTCTTCCTGGCCGCGTCGATTTGAGTGTCAGACAACAGCCGGGTTATGGTGCTCCAGCAGGGGAGGTTGTCCAGCCAGGGGTCCCCAGTGTTTCCGCACATCAGGTTAATCGGGTTGTTTACGTGGCTGAGGCCCAGCACATGCCCCAATTCGTGCGCGACCAGAACTAGAACACCGCTGTTGTTCTTAAGAATGCAAAGATTCTTGATCCCGCTTGCATTGCGGAACTCGGGCGGTGTGTAGCCGTCGGTCTCGTTATCCGGTCCGAGTTGATTAACGAAAATAAGCTTGACACCAGCAGCCGGCGGCGGGCCAAGCCTTCGCATGATTTCATTCACCTGCGACAGCAGTGTCGCGTTGGTGATATCGAATGCACCACCGGGCAGGCATGTGTTCCCCGGTGGAGGACTCGCGGGATCGCAGCCCGGCAGCGTCGGCTGCGTTTGCCCGTCCCAGTCAAACAGGATTCCAGCTTTAGTTTGCCATGTGGCTATCCCATGAGAAACTTTGTCGGAAATATACTGCTGCGAAACACCAGCTCCTGCGACAGTGTAGACCTGGACTTTGATCTTCTCTTTTGCGCGATTTGTGGCGCTCGATGCTCCTGTGGGCCAGACGGCAAAGGCCCAATCAAACGAATTGGCGAATATCGTAGAGAACATGCCGTCGGCACCGCCCGCGCTTAGCCAAATGTCGCCGAGAAAAAACTGGACGGAACTTGCCGACCAAGAGTCTGATGTCGCCGCACCGCCTGGATCAATTCGCAGAACCGTATCCGTGCCTTGGGCTGTAGTTTTGGCCGTGAGGCTGTTGCCCGCTGCCGAACCCACAATCGATACGGTGGTCTGCGTAGGCGCTTGGTAGTTCCAGTTAGGGGAGCCGGAGGGGAGTTGGAAGGAGGTGATGTTGGAGCCGTAGGAGGCGAAGGCGGTGCCGTTTTCGCCGAGGACCAGCGTCGGGTTGATAGGGAGATTGTCCGGGCCAAGGGTGAGCGAGGCGGGCGCATTGGGCATGGCATAGGCGGCCACGACGGCCCCGCCCGAAACGTAGGCTGCCTGATAGGGCTGCGAAGCGGCGGGCGGATTGATGTTCGAGACCGTCCAGGTGGCGAGTACGCCGCCGTTGCCGTCGGGGGCGGAGAAGCCAGCGCAGGAGGAGTTGAGGGCGGTTTGCCAAAGCTGCTGGCCATCGGAGGTAAAGGCTTGCACAAGTGTTTGTATAGCACCGGTGGCGGCCTGGACGGAATAGAGACTTGGGCCAGTGTCCGTTGGGACAGCCTGGAAGAGGCCCTGCGGGGTATAGCCGGGCGCCGGCGGCGCGGACCAGAGGACCGTGCCCGGCGCAAACGAAGTGGCACCGGAAATGGTGACGCGGAATACGTGCGACATAGCGGCGATTCCGGCGCTGAAGGAGCTGATGTGGCGCTGTGGCGGGAAGCGCGGAGGACTGAAAGCGTCGCCGCCGTCGCCGCGGTTTAGGCGATCACGAATGGCCCGGGCAGCGCGCACGCGCAGCAGTCACCGTAAACGGCCGACACGGCTTGCCCGGCACGGCTGGTCGTGAAAACGGATGTCATCTCCATCCGAAGCCGGATGCAGTCTAAGCGGGTGATCCGGCGATTTCTCCCGTTCGTTCCGGGAGGCGGCGTCACGGGAGACAGCCGAGTCCGCAGATGGCGGAGACGGGACAGGGGCGTGCGAAGGGTCTCAGTTCGAGGCAGAGGCGAGTTTAAGGATGAGGACCTGGCCGTTGGAGTGGAAGGAGCCGCCGGTGGCGGTGCGCGCTTCGCGCATGGGGTTTTCGGGAAGAAAGAGAGTGTACTGGGAGACGAGGCCGGTTCCGACGAGGGTTTTCTGAACGTAGTCGCGTTCGAGGTCGATATCGGGATCGATTTTGTGGGTGACGCCGTTGTTGCGCTGGTCGCGCTCGAAGCCAATGTCATGGGTGGCGGCGCCGACCCAGAGGGTCTGGCCATCGACGGTGAAAGGCGCCTTCCAGATGCGCAGGTGATTGCGTGACGCAACGACGCTGATCGGTTCGGCATGGGCCCAGCCGTAATCCTGCGGGCGGCCGAAGAGATAAAGTTGCGACATCGGCATCGTGAGATAGGATTCCTTGGAGAGGCTTTTGAGCAAGCCCTCGAGGACGGCGCCGCGGACGTCGGCGTCCACCTTGACCCATCCGGCGGTGGTGAACACCTTTTCCATTTCGTCTTGCGAGCCGATGATGAGGAAGTTGACCATGTCGCCGGGATCGCCGGCTTTGTCGGAGACGCGACGGGGAATCTTGGCAAAGAGGGCGTTGTCCACGCCCGCGATGGACGGAACTTGGCTGGCGACGACGTGCGCGCCGACCGCAGCTTCATAGACTTCGATGCGAACGGTGTAAGTGCCCGTGCCGGTATCGTCCGCAGTCTGATTGATGCCGACCGAGAGGCGGCCATCGACCGGGGAGGTAACTTCCTTCTTTGGGCCGATGAGGAATGGCTGTGCAGTGTCCTTATCACCGATGCGCCCGATAACCGCGCCGCGGCCCGCGTCGTTGAAAGGAAGGATACGCAGCAAATCCTTGAAGCCGCGGGGAAGGCCGGCGGGGCCGGCGTCCTGCTTGGCATCGGCGTAGTGCGCCGAGCCGGTAACGGTGAAGACCAGCCGTTCCCCGGCGCGGACGTCAATGCCGGTGTCGATCCAGAGGTTCTCGCCGGTGAGCTGGACCTCCTGGGAGAGACGCTTCGCCGTTGAAGGCGCCGCGGTGTCCTGCGGAAACGCAGGTTGGAACGGAGCAAAGACCCAAACGCCAAGGAATGCGCCCAGCAACGAAGTCAGAAGTTTTGCGGAGATTCGAGAGGGCATAGGCGAGCCATCCTCCAGCGCATGCAAGCGCATCTTCACTGTTAGCAGATGCGTTGCGGAGAGACAAGCGTTGCGCGAAGTACCAGCTTCCGCGCATACCCGGATGGGCGGATTTTCGCGGCTGGATTCCCGACGGATTTCTTGACGGGGCGCGCGGGTGCCCTGTAGATTGGCAGCAGGCTGCAGCGTTGCGACAGGACGTAGGCTCTCCGCCCTTATGCCTTCCATGCCGCCCGCCGGGGATTAGGCGACGCGGCGATCAGGTCGATTGGAAACTGCGGCAGACGAAATGAAAGCAGAACTCCGACAACGGATTGTAGCCGCTCTATGCGCGGCAGGCCTGTGCGCGCCATTCTCTATGGCGCAGGGGCAGGCAGCGCCGCAAGCCCGGGCTCGGGCGGGCGCTTCGAGCACGCAAGCAGCGCCCGTGACCAGTGTCTCGGTGGACGGCAGCGAGGCGATGTTCACAACCATGTGCGCGCTGCTGGCATCGGGATTTGAGTCCGAGGTGAATGCGGACAACTGGTCACCCTACCGCGCGGAAATGCGCGCGCGATTGCAGCAGCAACAAGGCCCGGCGGTCGACGCGCTGCGCGAGTTCTACCGCCAGCACCGGCTGGCTGACCCAGGCGCAACGCTTTCCCGGTACCTTTGGTTTGGGCTGGTTTCCGGGCCGGCGCCCGGATTCCAGCCGGTTCTGCGGCGAGACGAATTGCCGCCGGAAGTGATTCAACTCGAGGGCTTCAGCGAGATTCTTTCGCAGTATTACACGGAGCAGCACATCGGGAAGCTCTGGCGGGATGTGCAGCCCGTTTACAACCGGGAGATTGCCAGGCTGCACGATTCGATTTCGCAAATTGTTTTCGTGGCGGACGGATATTTGCGCGTGCTGGCGGACCAGGCGAACCCGCGGACCTTTGCGATCCTTGTGGAGCCGCTGGTGGGGCGCATCACGAATGTTCGCAACTACAACGACCAGTACGCGATTGTGTTGAGCGGCTCGGAGGAAGTGCCCGTGGATGTGGTGCGCCACGCGTATCTGCACTTTCTGCTCGACCCGCTGCCGCTGCAATACCCGCACGTGATTGCGGTGAAGCGGGCGGTTTTTGAGAAGGCCGCGGCGGCTCCGCGGCTGCAAGCGGATCTGAAGGACGACCTGGCGTCCTATTTCGCGGAGTGCGCGGTGCGTGCGGTGGAACTGAAGCTCAAGCGGATGTCGCCAAGCGAACGCGACGCGGCGTTTGAGCGGGACGATCAAGACGGTTACGTGCTGGTACGGCCTCTTTACGCGGCCTTGCAGAAATACGAGCAGTCCGAGCCCTCGATGAAGCTGTATTTTCCGGACTGGATTCGTTCCGTGGATGCGAACGCGGAATTGAAGCGCGTGGCGACAATTCAGTTCGCGCAGGCGGAGCAGGCGCAAGCGGACGACACCGCAACCGAAGTCGTAGCCAGGCGGCGTTCCGTGCCCACAACCGTGCCTAACGATGCCGAGACCATCGCCGCGCTGACGGAAGGAGAGCGCCAAGTGGCGGAGCGGAATCCCCGCGCCGCGGAGGTCGCGTTCCAGAAGGTGCTGGCGAAATATCCCGATCAGGTGCGGGCGTGGTACGGTATCGGGCTGGTTGCGCTGATGGATCATGACGCGCCCCGCGCAAAGCAAGTGTTCGGAAGGCTCACGCACGGGGCACATGCGGCATCGGGCGATCCGATGGTGCTGGCTTGGTCGCATGTGTATCTGGCGCGGATTTACGGCGGCGAAGGACAGGATCAGCTGGCGAAGGCCGAATTTGAAGCAGCGTTAGGCGTTCCGAACGGGCCGGACCAGGCCCGGCAGGCGGCGCAAAAAGGGCTGGCTGATTTTGCCAGCGAGAGGAATACGGCAAAGCCCTAGGGCAATGCGGCTCGGCGGGAGCACCAGGTGTTAAAAGCGGAATTCGAGGACCTTTGGTTCTCGTAAGTCATCAAAAAAGGAGACCGGCAATGGATCGGAAAACGAACACGGGGAGAGCGGCGTTTCTTGCGGGACTCTTACTCGCCTTTGCTGGAATCACCGTGGCACAAAGCCAGCAGCAACAGCCTCCACAACAGCAACAGCCTCCCGCGCAGCAGCAGGACAAGGGCAAGGTGCAAGAGCTGCAACTGGACAATGCCGCGCCACCTCCGGCTGCCAATCCGGAAGAGGACGCCGCATTCAAGAGCTTCTCGGATACGCCAAACAACGACCCCAAGAAGAAGATCGAGCTAGGAGAAGCATTCTTGCAGAAGTATCCGCAGAGCCGGTACCGGCCGCCCATTTACGCGACCTTGACGATGGAGTATCTGCAAACGGGCGACGTGCAGAAGATGCAGAGCACGGGCGAGAAGGAACTGGAGTTGAATCCGAACGACGGGCAGACGCTCGCGATTCTGGGGCAGACGATTCCGCGCGCCTTCAATCCCAATGCGCCGGATGCGGCGAAGCAGCTCGACAAGGCGGAGGAATACTCGAAGCGGGCGATCGAAGTGATTCCGGCAATGCAGAAACCCGCGACGGTATCGGAGGAAGCGTTTGTCTCGGCGAAGAATCAGGCGCTGGCGATGGCGCACAGCGGGCTGGGGCTGGTGGACGTGCGCAAGGGAAAATTCAACGAAGCTATTCCGGAGCTGGAAGCTTCGCTGAAGCTCGATAGCCAGCCGGATCCGGTGAATTACTATCTGCTGGGCGTGGCGAACAAGGCTGCGTCGCACTTTTCAGACGCGGAGGCGGCCTTCAACAAGTGCGCGGCGATCCAGAGCAGCATGCAGCCGACCTGCAAGGCGCAAGCCGAGGAGGCGAAGAAATTGGGCGCAACGCAGCTCAGCGCGCCGAAATGAGTTTGCGGCGGCGGTTGCGGGATGAAGCAGGAGAACGGCAGCAACAGGGATGCGGAACTTGAGGCGCGGCTCGGCCACACGTTCGCGCACAAGGCGCTGCTGGACCGCGCGCTGACGCACAGTTCGGCAGTGCCAGAGCTCCGAATGGCCCGGGAAGACTCCGACAATCCAGCGCCAATCGAAGAGGAAGATAACGAGCGGTTTGAATTTTTGGGGGACGCGGTGCTGGAGCTGCTCTCGAGCGAGTACTTGCTCTCCCGGTTCCCAGGCTGGAGCGAGGGGCAGCTTTCGAAGAGCCGGGCTCGCCTGGTGAATGCGCGTTCGCTCGAGGCGGCAGCGCGGCGGCTTCGCATCGGAGAGCACCTGCGGCTTGGGCGCGGCGAGGAAAAGACGGGCGGACGAGAAAAGCAGACCCTGCTGGCGGATGCATTTGAGGCCGTGATCGCCGCCGTTTACCTGGATGCCGGCCTCGCTTCGGCGCGGGAAGTGCTGCGCCGAACGCTTTTTGAGTTTGCGCTGGAGGAAGACGGCGAACGGATAGCAGAGTCAGACCGCAAGTCGGCGCTGCAGGAATTTCTGCAGGGCCGCGGCGAAGTGCCGGCGGAGTACCGGTTGGCAGGCGAAAGCGGCCCGGACCACCAGAAAACGTTTCAGATCGAGGTTTGGGTGAAAGGCGAGTGCCTGGCGAGCGCGGAAGGCGCGACGAAAAAGGAGGCGGAGCAACTCGCCGCGCGCCTTGCGCTCCAGCGACTCGAAGAGCTTGAAACGAAAGGCTGAGGAATGGACGACAATCTGGCCGAAGCCCATCCAGCAGCGCCGGCTGCGGCAGAAGCGCAACCGGCTGCGCGCGGAGACCGAACGACCCTTTCCGAGTACATCGAGTCCTTGCTGGTGACCGTGATTTTGGCGCTTTTCGGCACGACCTTCGTCGTGCAGGCGTTCAAGATTCCATCGCAATCCATGGAAAATACCTTGCTGGTCGGCGATCACCTGCTGGTGAACAAATTTATTTTCGGGGGCACGGGCGCCTGGTACGAAAAACTGCTGCCGTACCGTCCGATTCAGCGCGGCGACATTATCGTCTTCAAGTATCCGTATCTGAGCCATCCGCACTATGTCAAACGCGTGATCGGCTTGCCAGGCGACCACCTGAAGCTGGTGGACCAGGAGGTTTACATCAATGGCAAGCGCCTGGCGGAACCGTACGTGGTGCACGACCCCACCGCTCCGTATGACCCGCTGAACTACTCATTTCCGCCGCCGGTGCCGCAATTCATAACCTCCACGGTGATCCCGGAATGGGCGCATGAGATCGGCAAATACATTCAGGGAGATGAATTGGTTGTTCCGCCGGGGAAATATTTCGCGATGGGCGACAACCGCGACCGGAGCTCAGATAGCCGCTTCTGGGGATTCGTGGACCGCGATTCCATTATGGGCCGGCCGTTTCTGATCTATTGGTCAGTGGATGCCACCAGTGCCGATTACGCGGGGGACACAACGTTCCTAAGCCGGCTGCACGGCGTTTTCGATTCGCTACTGCATTTGCCTTCGCGCACGCGCTGGAGCCGGATGCTGCACACGGTTCAGTAGCGGCTCAGGCTGAGTGGCGGGCGGGTGCGGCTGTCCTTTTGCTGGTGAGTCTGCCAAACTTTCGTGAATATGACGGTTCCGCGCACATGGTGGAAAGCGCTCCTGGCGGCCCTCGCAGCGGTATTTCTGCTGCAACTCGGAGCGTCGCTGCTGGTGCGAACCCGCCGAATGCACTCCTACCTTGCGGCGCGGTTGGCGCGCGAATTTGGGCGTCCGGTCGAGGTCAGCTCATTTGACGCGCAATTGCTGCCGGCGCCGCGGCTCGATGCTCTCGGAGTGACGGTTGGCGAAGACCCCGCGTTTGGGAATGAATACTTCCTGCGCGCCGAGGGACTAAGCGCCAGCCTGCGCTGGACGGGATTTCTTCACGGCCGGTTTGAGCTGGGGACGCTCTCGCTCATTCATCCCAGTTTGATTCTGGTGCGAAACGCGGAGCATCGCTGGAACCTGGAGCGGTGGCTGCCGCCGGCGAAGACGCAAACCGCCCCGGGGAGCCGCGCCTACGGCCCTCCCGCGCCGGTTTCTCCAGGCAATCGTTTGCAGAGGATTGATTTTGACGACGGCAGGGTTAACTTCAAGGTTGGCAACGACAAGCAGCCTTTCGCGTTCATCAATGTCTCGGGGAACGTGGAACAGGTGGCACCGGGGCGCTGGCGTCTTCGGCTCGAAGCGACACCCTGGCGCAGCGGAGTCTCGCTGCAATCCACGGGCACGGTGAGCGTGCGCGGCGATCTCGCCGGGACATCGGCGCGACTCCAACCGGCGGAAATTCAGGTGCATTGGGAAGAGGCTTCGCTCGCGGACTTTTTCCGCCTGTGGAAGGGCCAAGATTTTGGAGTCCGGGGAACGTTCGCCCTCGACGGCTCGCTGAGCAGCGGCACGGACCGCTCCGTGACGTCCGAACCGTGGCGCAACATCTGGAAATTTTCGTTGCAGGCACGGGCCGGGCAGATTCACCGCTGGAATTTGAGCGAGCGGGGCGACAACCCGGGTTTGAGCCTGAAACTCCGCGGAAATGTGTATTCCGACACTCTGGCGGTGCACCCCGGGGAATTCGCGCTCGAGGGGCGGCTCTCGAACGTGCGCGGCACGTTTGCTCTCGACCCAACCGGGGCCAATGTGCTCAGCATTCGGGCCGATTCGATGGGGATTCAAGCGGCGGACCTGCTGGCCTGGTATCGGGCTTTTCACGCGGATGTGGATGATGGAATCAGCGCCAAGCAATTCTTCACGGGTGCGTTTTCCGCAAAGAATTGGCCGTTGCAATTGGAGAATGCGGCCTTCTCGAGTCCGGGCGGCGAATTGATCGTTCCGGGTATTGCGTCGCCAATCGCAATTGGAGCGGTGGAAGGCGGAAGCCGCGGCGGGAAATTCAGCCTCGAGCCGGTGCGCATCGAGTGGGAATCGGCGGCGCCGGCCGCGGGCTCGCCAGAGAAATCCGCCAGAAAGCGGCGTTCCGGCGCCGCGCTCGGGACCTCGATCGACGTGGCGATGACGCAGGATTCCGGCTCGCATTCCGGCGAGGTGAGTGTTGCGGGAAAAACAGACGCGATTGCCGGGATTCTCGGCCTTGCGCGAGCGTTCGGGCATGGGATGAACCATGGATGGGAGCTCACGGGTTCGGCCAACGGGGCGCTGCGCTGGCATTGGCTGGATGCATCGCTGCGCGGGAAGTGGGACGGTCATCTCGGCATCTCGCACGCGCAACTGCAAGCGGCCGGCCTGAATCTACCGGTGACGTTTGCGGACGCGCAGGTGAATTTTCATGACGGCAAGCGCACCGTCCAGATTGCCAAGGCGGACGGCCTGGGCGGCGAATGGAGCGGCCAAATCTCCGAAGCGCCGGACGCGAGCAGCCCGCCATCGAGCGGCGCGCCCTGGCGGTTCCAATTGCACACGAACCAACTCGATGCCGCGGAACTTGACCGATGGGTTGGACCGCGCGCGCGTCCCAATTGGCTACAGCGTTTGCTCGGCTCCCTGGTGGGCGGCAGCAATGCGAACCCGGCTGTTGCGGCAAGCGATCTGGTCCGCAGAATCGCTGCCGAAGGCGAGCTGCGGGTGGATATGCTGCGCATTGAAAAACTGCAATTGCAGAACGTACGTGCGAGCGGAAGCCTCCAGGATCTGCATCTCGATCTCGCGGATGCCGAGGCGCAGTGGGCAGGCGGACTTGTGCATGGAACGCTGAAAGCGCAGTTTTTGCCGCGGCCAAGCTACGAAGTGGCTCTGGATCTCGACCACGTGAACGTTTCGCAACTTCCGGGCAGCCTGGCATCGCGGCTTGGCGGGCTTGCCGCAGGAAAGCTGCTGCTGAATATGCAAGGGGTCGGGCGAGACGAATTGCTCCGCAGCTTGAGCGGCCGCGGCGAGGTTTCTCTGAAGAATGTCGAGCTGCGCGGCTGGGATGTAAGCGCCAGCTTTGCGGACGGGGTCGCCCATTCGGGCATCTCGCGCTGGAGTTCGGGCAAAGGATCATTTCGGTTGCGGGATCGCGCCGTGGTGATCGAAGGCTTGCGGCTTGACGGGGGAACCAGCGTGACACTGGTCAACGGCAAGGTGAGCTTCACGCGCGACGCGGATCTGGAAATCGAAAGCACTGGAGCAGGCCGTCGCGTCAATGTCAGCGGCGCGGGGCGGGTGCTGAAGATTTTCGGGCCGCTCGACGGCCCGCGTGTGTCGCTGGAAAATGCCGCGGTTCGGCAGCCCGCGGACTGAAACGGCAAGATTCTCGGCAACACAGGAACTCTCGGTTGACATCCCAGCAGTCCGCGAGTAAGAACGTTTCGCTCGAATTTCAATCGAGGGAGATGATGATGAAGTGGTCCGTGCCCGCATTGCTGATGGTTTCGCTGCTTCTGTCCGCGCCGGCTGCTCGCGCGCAAAAAGCGTTCAGCCTTGAGCAAGTAACCAGCGCTCCCTTCCCCACGGAGCTGACGCCGGCTCCCGCGAAGGGACGGCTTGCCTGGGTTTTCAATGCTCGCGGGCGCCGCAATATTTGGATCGCGGAACCGAGCGCGGAGGGCGGCTTCAAGTCGCGGCAGCTTACGCCCTTTTCCGAGGATGACGGGGTGGACGCAGGGCAGCTGAGCTGGGCGCCGGATGGCGAAAGAATTGCGTTCACACGCGGAGGGGATCTCGAATTTCTCGATGCGCCAAATCCCAATCCCGCGAATTTCCCGCAAGGCGTTGAGCAAAACGTCTGGGCCATTTCGATTGCGTCCGGCGAGATGAAAAAGCTGGGCGACGGTCACTCGCCTTCCGTTTCGCCAAAGGGCGACAACGCCGTATTTCTTGCCAAGGGACAAATCTGGATCGCGAAACTCGACGGGAGCGGGAAAGCGGAGCAGTTGATTCACGCAAACGGCGAGGCGGGCTCGCTTCGTTGGTCACCGGACGGCGCGAAGCTCGCCTTCACCAGCCGGCGCGGCGATCACGGATTCATTGGCGTTTACGATTTTGCGTCCAAAACCATCACGTATCTGGATCCCAGCGTGGATCATGACATCGAGCCTGCCTGGTCGCCCGATGGGCGCCAGCTTGCGTTTGTGCGCGTCCCCGTGGCGAAGAGCAATCTGCCGTTCACGCCGCGGCGGGAAGGTGAGCCGTGGTCGATTCGAGTGGCGGATCCGGTAACGGGCCGCGGGCGCGAAATCTGGCGCGCTGAAGCCGGGCGCGGAAGCGTCTTCCACGAAATTGTGGCGGAAAATCAGCTCTTATGGAGCGCGGATGGACACATCGTATTTCCGTGGGAGCGCGACGGCTGGATTCACCTCTACTCCGTTCCCAGTTCCGGAGGGACCGCAAAGCTGCTCACGCCGGGCAACTTTGAAGTTGAGTATGTGGCCCTGAGCCCGAATCGCGGAACCATCGTGTTCTCCTCGAACCAGGACGATATTGACCGCCGCCATGTCTGGAAAACTTCTCCTGCCGCGGATCGCCCCATCGCACTGACTTCCGGGAGCGGCATTGAAACCGAGCCGGTCTTCACCAGCGACAATCAGACGATCGCGGTTGTCCGCTCCGATGCACGGACGCCGATGCGCCCCGCGTTCATTAACGCAAAGGGAGAAGTGCGCGACCTGGCTCCCGAGTCCCTGCCCGCGGATTTTCCGTCCGCATCGCTGGTGGCGCCGCAGCAAGTGATTTTTTCGGCCGCGGACGGCCTGGCGATTCACGGCCAGCTCTTTCTTCCGCCGAATGCCAACGACGGAGCGCGGCATCCCGCGGTGATTTTTTTCCACGGCGGGTCGCGCCGCGAAATGCTGCTCGGCTTTCACTATATGTATTACTACAGTAATGCCTACGCCATGAACGAATACCTGGCGAGCCGGGGCTACGTGGTGCTTTCGGTGAATTACCGCAGCGGCATCGGCTATGGCTTGGATTTCCGCGAAGCCCTGAACTATGGAGCAGCGGGCGCCAGCGAATTCAATGACGTGCAAGGAGCCGGCGTGTACTTGCGCAGCCGCGCCGACGTGGACCCGCACCGCATTGGACTTTGGGGCGGGAGCTACGGCGGCTATCTGACGGCGCTCGGCCTCGCACGCGCCTCGGACCTTTTCGCCGTCGGCGTTGACCTCCACGGTGTGCACGACTGGAATACCGAAATTCCGACGTTTGCCAGCGGTTACCATCCTGGCGCACGCGCGGATTTTGCGCGGATTGCCTGGGAATCCTCGCCGCTCGCCTCGATCAGCACGTGGCGCTCGCCTGTGCTGCTCATCCAGGGCGACGACGACCGCAACGTGCCGTTTGCGGAAACCGTGGATCTCGCCGAAGCATTGCGCAAGCAGCACGTGGAGTTCTCGCAGCTCATATTTCCCGGCGAGATCCACGATTTTCTGATGTATCGCACATGGCTTGCCGCGTATCACGCCGCCAGCGACTACCTCGACAGCCACCTGCATCCCGCGGCCCAATAGCCGTCGCATTCTGCAAGGAGACTCCGCAAGCAAGGAATGTTTCGAAGCTGTCGAAAAGGAATTCGTCTTATGGGCGCGCTGGTTCCGAAACCGAGCCTGACACTGGGCCTGACGCTGGCATTGGCGCTGCCGCTTGGAGTGGCACGCGCGCGCGAGCCGCACTCCGGAGTGCCGGTGCAGCTTCATGCTGGGCAGGAACTCGTCTATCAAATGCATTACCGGGTTGAGCGGGACACGAAAACAGAGAGCCGCGTCATCGCGCCCATCGCTCCGTCCGCCGAGCCGATTGACCTCTTGCGGAGCGTTCGCGTCAAAATCCTGGAAGCCGGAAACGGCCGCCTGGCCAGCACTCGGGTGCAGGTGGAGATCGCACCGGCTGGGCCCCCGCCGGAATCGCCGGCGAAACGCGTGCGATTCACGCTGGATGCCGCTGGCAATGTTTCCGATAGCGACGGAATCGAATCGCTTACTCCGGGGGAGCGCGAACTCTGGCGTGACTGGGTCGAGCGTTTCGCGGCGGTCTGGGCCTTTCCGCCAAATCTGAAGCCCGGCCAGAAATGGACGTCGGAAGAGCCTGTGGAGGATGCGGTGATCGCCGGCCTCGTCTGGCAAAAGGAATCGCGATACGTCCGCGATGAGCCGTGCCCTCGCGCATCGGCGTCTTCAGCGCCCGCGGCGGAAACGTGCGCCGTGGTTCTCACGAAAGCCACGCTGAAGCAGAGATCTTCGCCGAAGGACGCGACACCGGAAGACTACAAGTTGCACGACCTGAAAACGTCCGGCACCGCCCGCGGGAACAACCAGATCATTTCGTATGTGTCCCGCGCGTCCGGCGTTGTTGTTCGCGCCGCCGAGACCGCGACGCAAACCATGGATGTCGCCATTTCAAAAACCGACGGTTCGAACGCCGTGAGCTACCACATTGCCGCGCGAAGCCAATCGGAAATTCTGCTCACCGCGAACTCCGCGAGCGAGGCCGGGCCTGCAAGCCAGCCTTGGCTTCGGCCGCTTGCCACGCGTCGTATAATAGAAGTTTCTCTTCTGCGCAGGAAGGCTGACCGGAGGCCGCGCTTGAAATTTCGGCTGCACAGCAACTATCAGCCTCGCGGCGATCAGCCTGCCGCCATCGACCAGCTTGTGCGGGGAGTCGATTCCGGCGAGAAACATCAGGTCCTGCTCGGCGTCACCGGCTCCGGCAAGACCTTCACCATGGCCAAGGTCATCGAAGCCGTGAACCGCCCGGCGCTCATCCTGGCGCACAACAAGACGCTAGCCGCGCAGCTCTACCATGAGTTCAAGAGCTTCTTTCCGGAAAACGCCGTCGAATATTTCGTCAGCTACTACGACTTTTACCAGCCGGAAGCCTACGTTCCGGCAGCCGACGTTTACATCGAGAAAGAAGCGACGATCAACGACGAGCTGGATAAATTGCGGATGTCCGCAACGCGCTCACTTTTTGAACGCCGCGACGTCGTGATCGTCGCTTCGGTCTCGTGCATCTACGGGCTGGGTTCGCCGGAAGCGTATTACGGCATGCTGGTAATGCTGGAAAAAGGACAGCAGACTTCGCGCGAGGCTATGCTGCGGCGCTTCGTGGACGTGCAGTACGAACGTTCGGAGGATTTGCGGCGCGGAACGTTCCGCGTGCGCGGCGACATCATCGAGATTTATCCCACGTACGAGGACAACGCCTATCGCATCGAGATGTGGGGCGACCAGATCGACAGGTTGCGGCAAATCGATCCGCTTACCGGAGAAATCCGCGCGGGGCAGGAAGACCTGGCGCGCATCACGATTTATCCGCGCACGCATTACGTGATGCCGCAGGACCAGCGCGACCGCGCGATTATCGGGATTCAGGACGAACTTGATTGGTGGCGCAGGGAACTCGAGAAGCAAGGCAAGTTGGTCGAAGCGCAGCGCGTGACACAACGCACGCTCTTCGATATCGAGATGATGCGAACCATCGGCTATTGCCACGGCATCGAGAATTATTCGCGCCACCTGAGCGGCCGGCTGCCGGGCGAAGCGCCGCCGACACTGCTCGATTACGTTCCGCAGGACTACCTGCTTTTCATCGATGAATCGCATCAGACGGTGCCGCAAGTCCGCGGCATGTATCACGGCGACCGTTCACGCAAGGAGACGCTCGTAAACTACGGCTTTCGTCTGCCTTCCGCGCTGGACAATCGCCCGCTCACCTTCGAGGAATTCGAACACCGCATGAATCAGGTGATCTACGTTTCCGCGACGCCGGGCCCCTACGAACTGACGCGCTCGGGAGGGGCCTTTGTTGAGCAGGTGATTCGCCCGACCGGACTTGTCGATCCCGAAGTGGAAGTTCGCCCGGTGAAAGGCCAGGTGGATGACCTGCTCGAGGAAATCCGCGCGCGCGCCGAACGCAATGAGCGCGTGCTGGTGACCACGCTGACGAAGCGCATGGCGGAAGATCTTGCCGAGTACTTCGGGGAAATCGGCGTGCGCTGCCGCTATCTGCACTCCGAGGTGGAGACCCTCGACCGCATCAAGATTCTGCGCGATCTTCGGAGAGGCGAATTCGATGTGCTTATCGGCATCAACCTGCTGCGCGAAGGACTCGACCTGCCCGAAGTATCGCTTGTGGCCGTTCTCGACGCCGACAAGGAAGGCTATTTGCGCAGCGCCACTTCCCTGATTCAGACCATCGGCCGCTGCGCACGTCACGCGGAAGGCCGCGCCATTCTCTATGCCGACCGGCGCACCGGATCCATGAACGAGGCGATCAGCGAGACGAACCGCCGCCGCGAAAAACAAATCGCCTACAACCTGGACAACAACATCACACCCGCATCCATCATCAAGTCCATCGACATGGAGCTCGCCAAGATTGTGGAAGCCGACTACGTCACGATTCCCGCCGTGGACGAGCAGGATCCCGCCGCGAACATCAGGAACGAGGAACAACTCGCCGCCCTGCTGAAGCAGTTGGAATCGCAGATGCGCGAGGCCGCGAAAAAATTCGAATTCGAGAAAGCCGCACAGTTCCGCGACCGAATCCGCAGCTTGAAGCAGCGGGACCTCTCAGGCCTGTTTGGCAAGGAAACAGCCCCGGCGGCTGCTGAGCCCGGCTCCTAGTCAGTTCATGGCATGAAGCATGGTCATGGCACGCCGTACCGCGGCGCATTTGCCTCGGCGTGAGCTCATCAGCTTTCGCGAACTTCACACTCGCGGAGCATTACTTGCGAGGAGCGCCGCAGCGTGTTCTGAATTTCGGCGACGGAGTCCGTGTGGCGGAGGAGCCGCAGAACTTCCTCGCGAGGCGCTCCCGAGACCGCCGAGACGCGATACTCAATCTTCCGCGCCGGTTCCCCTTCGCCGCCGAATTCGCCGCTCACTTCCACTTCCACGCGGTCGATCGCCACTCCGCGTTTCTTCCCTTCCCGATACACGTCGTTGCAATAGCATGTCGCGAGTGCCAGAAAAAGCAGCTCGCCGCCGTTCACGCCCGATCCTGGGCCTTCTGCCTTGGGTGGTATCGTCAAATGTTGCTCGCGCCCATTCGTGCTGAGCGCCACCTCGTGCACATCCTTTTCGCTTCGCAAACGCGCCGATATCCTCATGGGTGTTCCCGCAAGTCGTTGGGTTGACCAGACGGAGAGAGGCAAAACGCTCAAAGCTTCCGGGCGTCGTGAATGCCCGAGATCACCAGGTGGCCTTCAAAACTATGGTGAACCGGGGAGGACTCGAACCTCCAACCCGCTGATTAAGAGTCAGCTGCTCTACCATTGAGCTACCGGTCCCAGCCTAAGGAATTTTACATGGCAGTGCGATTTTTGTCGATGCGCGCGGGTCGCGGCGGCTGGAGCCGATCCTCTCGAAGCGGCCCGAGGTTACACTTCGGCCGGCCGCCGCGCGGAAAGGTTCACTCGGAGGCGAGCAAGAAACCTAGCGGCCATTCGTCCCAGCCTTGCGCAGCGTCGCGGCCAGGTCGCGGGCGATTTGGCGGGCGCGCGGCAGGTCCTCCGGTTCGAAGGAAATGGCGGAAACGCGCTGATGGCCGCCGCCGCCGTATTTTTCCGCGAGCGACGCAAGGTTCTGGCTCGCGGTCGCTTGGTTCCAAGGATTGGTGCCGAGAGAAACCTTGGCGCGAACGGGGGAAGCGCTCACACTGACCGAGTACACGCATTCGGGGTGCAGCAAATACGGAATGAATTTGTTGTAACCCTCGAGGTCCAGGTCGCTGACGTCAAAAAAAATGACGTTTTCGCGTGCTTCGCAGCGCTGCCGCAAGATGTCGATGGATTTGCGATGCCGTTCGAGCAAGGGGCCGAGATATTGGGCCACAATCGGCAGCGTCACCATTTCCGCCAGCGGCCGGTAGGCAAGCTCCGGAATGAGTTTTGCCGGCAGGCCATTTTCTGGCGCCGCTTCAATCACCAAAGCGAGCTGTGTTGCCGGTTCGACGAGTTCGACGGCGGACTGCGGCGTTGGGTACTGCGCGCCGTCGATGATATCACCCCATCGGATCAGCTCCGCCAAAGGCGTGGTGTCATATCCGAATTTTTCGCGCGCCACCGTGGCAATCAGCATGGTGCAGGATTTGTAGTCCGGCTGATAGAACATGTGCGGGCCGGGATGGTTCCGGAACTGTTCGGCATCGGCGGGAGTAAGGAACGCGCTCTGGTGATGGTCGAACCACCAGGTCACCTTGGGCGAATTGGAGTACTTGAAATCAACGATCACGTTTTCGTCGCCGTCGAAAAGCCCGTCCTCCCAGGGTTGCACGGCGCGATGCGTCATGCCGCTGAAGCCGAATTGGGCATTGGCGTCGAACCGCTCGCGGTAGAAGCGGTAAAAGAGAGCGGCGGATGCGGTGCCATCAAAGCAACGGTCGTGGAAGCAGAGGCGGACCTTGGTCATAGACGAGAACGCGAGCCCTTCCGCACAGTGACGAACGCGCGGAGGGGTAAAGCTCACCAAGATGTACGGGACCGCGCGGATTGTCAAGCGCAAATGCCGATCGGAAAACGGCCATTGGCAACGTGAATTTGCGGTGGGCCGCCGGGCTTTTCGCTAGAATCGCGCCGTGGCCTCCACCAGTCCATTGACTCGCCCGGGCGAATCGTCCGCGGCTTCCGGCGTCAATAACTTCGGCTGGCCTCGCGATGTCACGGCCGCAGAGCGCAGCACGCTCCTTGCCGGGGGATTCGGCTGGATGCTCGACGCCATGGACGTGATGCTGTACTCGATCGTCCTGGCCTATCTGATTCCCGCGCTGGGTATCAGCAAGTCCACGGGCGGGCTCCTCAATTCCCTGACGCTCATCGCGTCGGCTATCGGCGGCCTGCTTTTTGGCGTGCTCGCTGATCGCATCGGCCGCAAAGGCGCCCTGATGCTCTCGATCGCGGTGTATTCCGTCTCGAGCCTGGCGTGCGGCTTCTCGCAATCCGTCACACAGCTCGCGGTATTTCGCTTCGTGCTTGGTCTCGGCATGGGCGGCGAGTGGGCAACGGGCGCGGCGTTGATCGCGGAAACCTGGCGGGCCGAGCACCGCGGCAAGGCGCTTGGCATGATGCAGTCCGCCTATGCGATCGGCGAAGCGCTGGCTGCCCTGGTGGTGATGCTGGTCTATCCGCATTTCGGCTGGCGCGCGGTCTTCTTTTTTGGAGTGGCGCCCGCTCTTCTTGTGCTCTGGATCCAACGGAGAGTCCCCGAGCCGGAGCTCTGGACGAAGCGGAAATCCCGGGCGGCAAGAGCAACACCCCTGCGGAACATCATGACTCGCGAAATCCGCCGCAGCGGAACTATCGCCACCCTGATGAATGCGTGCAGCATGTTTGGCTACTGGGGACTCTTCACCTGGATTCCCTCGTACCTGGCTCTGCCGGCGAGTCTCGGAGGCCGAGGACTCAATCTTGTTCAAGCAACGAGCTTCTTCTGGGTACTCTGCATCGGCAAGTGGTTCGGCTACGCACTGTTTGGATTCGTGGCGGACCGGTTCGGACGCCGCAAGCCGTACGTCGCCTACCTTCTTGTGGCGGCGCTTCTCGTTCCCATTTACGGCTCCGTGCAGAACCGCGTGTGGCTGCTGCTGCTCGGCCCGCTGGTGGCCTTTTTCGGGACGGGCTTTTTCTCCGGCTACGCGGCGATCGCTAGCGAAATTTTCCCCGGCGAAATTCGCGCGGCCGCCATGGGGTTCAGTTACAACGCCGGGCGCGGCATCTCGGCGGCCGCGCCGTTCCTTGTGGGCGCGCTGAGCATTCACTACGGATTGGGGCCTGCGTTTTTCGTTCTGGCCGCTGCGTTTTTCGCGGCGGCGCTGCTGGCGCTGGCTTTGCCGGAAACGCGCGGCCGCGAACTGACCTGATCGCGCTCGAGCGCAATCTACATCCAGGCAAGTCAGGCGCTCATCGCGCGGGTGCGCAGCGCGGCGCCGCCGGCACGCAGCGAAAACTTGAGCGCAAAGTAGTGCGCTTGAGCAAGCGCTTTCTGCAAATCATGGTCGTCGGTGTACGGCCGCTTGGGAATCCGCCGCGCCAAGACGCTTAACTCGAGCGGCTCCCGGCGAAAAGGATACGGCGAAAGCGAAGCGGTGTTTTCTCCCGTCGAGCGGATTTCCCAGTCGGCTTCGCGGCCGTTGCCATCAACGGGGATTCCTTCGAGCACTGTATCGGTGAGCGGCTCTTGACAGAAGAACAGGGAGAGACAATCGAGCGCCTCCAGCCGCTTGAGGTTGGCCTGCAATAACCTATCGTCGGCGTAGGGCTTCATCCCGGGATTCGCTCGCAGGTCCACCTTGAGCCGCAACTGCTGCAGGCGCAGCGATTGCACATATTCGCTGACCAGCGGCGCTTCTTCCGTCTTCACGTACTTCGCGGAAAACCCGGGCATCGTGGCGCGCGCGCGGTCGTACAGACCCGCGCAGTGCATGCTGACGAGCAGGCCGGCGTAATGATCCGCTTTCACCACCCGCTCGATGCCGCGCCGGTAGAGTTCCATGTGCGCCGCCGTGGGAATCGAAAGATAACTGTACGGCTTGAAGGTGACCGGATCGATTTGCGGGCGCAACTCGACTTCGGCCCAGCCGTTATCGTGCTCGCCTGCGGCTAATCGAAAAGAATCGAAAGGCTCGGGCCGAGTGTAGAGGTCATTTCCCCATTCCCGAGCCAGATGGCCCGCGAGCGCGGCGTGATCCGTCTGACGGATCACAACGAATTCGGTTCCTCGGTCCTGGATGATCACGGACGCGGCCCTTTCGTCGCAGCGTCGTTCGCTACAAGCTCATGAAATGGGAAACGAGCGGCAGGCTGGGGACTTGCGGGGCGCGTTTCACCGGACAGCCGCTATTATGCTCTCCGGCGTCGTCGGTTGCCAGCAAAACTCGCGGCAGGTATGGGCTTGCCCGCGCTTTCCCGGTATATTACTGGGTGCCAGTGCGGGAGTGGCGAAACTGGCAGACGCGCAAGACTTAGGATCTTGTGGGGTAACACCCGTGGAGGTTCAAGTCCTCTCTCCCGCACCAAAAGGCCTAGCCATCTCTGGCGCAGACGGCGCTTCCCTTCCCAATGCGGAGGCGTGCCTCTGCAGATTCTCCCGTCAACGGCTCAGCGCCGCTAAGGGCTGACTAGGCTGACTGGGCTCGGCAGGCACCCAGGCTTTGATCTCCGTGCCCTGCATCGGTGCGGATTTCACCGTGATTCTGCCCTTTGCCAGGCCGACCCGCTCGTGCATGCTCATTAAGCCAATGCCGGGTTGCCTGGCTGCGCCGCGAACGTCGAACCCCGCCCCGCGGTCGCGGACCGTGAGCCCAATTTCACCGCCCTCGGCATCGAGCCGCACTTCGAAAACGCGTACGCCGCTGTATTTCAGCGCATTCTGCAACGCTTCTTGCAGCACACGGTAAATGCACAGAGAGGCTCCCGGGGCGATCTCGCGAGGAATCTTGCCATTGGTGAAATTCACTTGCACTTCGTGTTGCTCGGAAAACTCCTGGCAGAAACTGCGAACCGCGGAAACAAGCCCCATCAGCTCGAGCTTTGACGAATGCAGTTGATGCGAAAGCGCATGAACTTCGCTCGAAACATCGGCAAGGCTCCGCAGCGCACCATCCACTTGCTGACGCAGCGGCCGCGGGGCGTCGGAAGGCAGCTCCTTTTCGACCCTCTGCAGGTCCCACATCAGCACGGCAAGCCGCTGGCCAATGTGGTCGTGGAGTTCGCGAGCGACCCGGCGGCGCTCTTCCTCCTGCGCCTCGATCAGCCTTCCGCCCAGATTGGACATAGCCTCCTCGGCCGCTTTGCGCTCGGTGACGTCCACACAAGAGCCGATGTAACCGGAGAACGAGCCGCCGGCATCCGCTCTCGGCACGCCGATGCTGAGCAGCCAGCGGTACTCACCGTCATGCCGCCTGAGCCGAAACTCGGTCTCATACGGCCGGCGGTCGTCGAACGCCGTTTGATACGATCGCAGACAGTGCTCGCGATCTTCTGGATGCACATCGGCCACCCAGCCTTCCCCGAGTTCTTCCTCCAAAGCCCGGCCGGTGAAGTCCAGCCACGTTCGATTGAAATAGGTGCAGTGCCTGTCGATGTCCGACATCCAGATCATTACCGGGGCGGCATCGGCCACGTGCCGGAAGCGCGATTCGCTTTCCCGCAGAGCCATCTCCGACCTCCGGCGCTCGGTAATGTCCACGACGTAGGTTACAAAGTACTGCGGTTCGTTTCTGGCATCCCGCACGAGCGTGGCGGTTATGGTCACCCAGCGGACTTGTCCGTCTTTTCGCACGTAGCGCTTGTCGAAGCTGGGGATGGCACTCTTCTGCTCCAATCCTTGCGCAGCCTTTTGCCGCGAAAGGCTCACGTCAGCCGGATACGTTACGCTCTCGAACGTTCGGCCGAGCAGCTCCGCTTCGGAGTATCCGAGCAGATTGCAAAACGCGGGATTGACGGCCAGGAACCGGCCTTCCGGCGAAACGATAATCATTCCTACGCCGGCGTCCTGAAAGGCTCTGCGGAACCTTTCCTCGGAATCGCGGAGCGCTTCCTCAGCGCGGCGCCGTTCCGTAATATCGACGATGGATCCGAAAAACCATTTTTCGCCGGAGGCGCGAGCCGGCTTTAGAATCAATTCGACGGGGAAGACCTCTCCGCTCTTGCGCCGCCCGTGGCACTCGATCCGGCCATCCTCACCGGCCAAGGCCGCGCCACTGAGTATGCCGCAGCGGCAAACCTCCAGATTAGGGACCAGCATTTCCAGCGGTCTGCCGATGAGCTCTTCCCGTGTGTATCCAAAAAGCTTTTCGGTTTCGGAATTGATCAGGACGATTTCGCCCGTCGCATTTACCGCGACGATTCCGTTTGGAGCAAAATCCACAGCAAGCCTGCATAGCTCCACGCTCGGCTTCTTACGGGAACTCGCACAAACTGGTCCCAGTGCTTCGCCAGCGGGGTTTCGGCCCGAGCGGCGCCGGTGTGTTGTGCCGCTTGTGCTCTTTCCCGTTTTTCGCAAACTTCTTACTCGCAATCGGGCGACTGACGGAACGAAACGCAAAAAGTGCCTGAGAATCACGCCGCCGAACCCTTACGGTAGATGCGCCAGCTTGCGGAAACAACTGTCAACCCTGTCAGGTCCGGTCTCTCCGGCGCTCCGGGATCGCGGGGTCCGCATCTTTTCTTCCCAGTCGTTTCAAGGTATGAAATACGCGTGCTATGTTTGGTGCTTTGCCGCGCCAACGAAGGACCGAGCCTTATGGAGAAAAGCGTTCAATCGCTCTTGGACCTCTATCATCCGAATGACCCGCTGGAAAGGGCGTGGACGATTCCCGCGCCCTGGTATTTCGATCAGCGCATCGCGCAGCTCGAACGCGAGCACGTCTTCGCGGCATCCTGGCAGGTGGTTGGCCGCACCGATCAGGTCCGGAGCAACGGCGATTTCTTCACCGCGGAAATTGCCGGTGAACCTCTTGTGGTGGTTCGAAGCGAGGACGGCCGCCTTCGCGCCTTCTACAATGTTTGCCGGCACCACGCAGCCGCCGTTGTCAGCGAGGCGCAAGGCTGCGCAAGGCAATTTCGGTGCCCCTACCACGGCTGGACTTACGGCAACGACGGCACGCTGAAGGGCATGGTCGAGTTCGAAGGCGTTTGCGATTTTGATCGCGCGAAGAACGGCCTCGTTCCCGTGCGAGTGGACACCTGGGAGAACTTTGTTCTTGTCAATCTGAACGCTTCCGCGCCGCCGCTGCGAGAGTTTCTCGGAGCCGTGCCGGAGTTGGTTGCTCCGCTGCAATTGCAATCCAAGCTGCGCTATTTCGATCGCCGCATCTACACGCTCCAGTGCAACTGGAAGGTTTACGTGGACAATTACCTCGACGGGGGATATCACGTTCCGCACGCTCATAAGGGCCTGAGCAGCGTGATCGAATACACGAAATACACGATCGAAAACTTCGAGCGCGCCTGCCTGCAATCGAGTCCGCTTTCCTCCGGGAGCGAGTCCGAGGCCGGCGTGGCCGCCACGCGGCAGGGCCGCGCCTTTTATCTCTGGATTTACCCGAATTTTATGATCAACGCCTACGAAGGGGTGATGGACACCAATCTCGTCCTGCCGCTGGCCGTGGATAAGTGCTCGGTGGTATTCGACTACTACTTTACGGATATCAGCGCCGCGGCGGAGGCTCGCAACCGAGAGAGCATCGCCGTCAGCGAAAGAGTGCAGGACGAGGACATGGCCATCTGCGATTCCGTTCAGCGCGGCCTCGGCTCACGGGCCTACGTCGCGGGACGCCTGTCCGTGCGGCGCGAGGCTGGTGAGCACCTCTTCCATCGTCTCCTCCACGCGGACCTCACGGAAGGACTGCGCCGGCCGGCCACCGCCGGTTAGCTCCGCCGGCTCAGGCGCGCGGCGTGGCGCAGGCAGGTGCCGCGGCCATTTTTAGCCGCTCGAATTGCGCGTAGCAACTGCTCCATCGCACCGCTTTTGGATCTCCGCGCAGCACTTCGTACCGTGTCTCCTCGCGCTCGCGCCAGAAGCGAATATCAAAAGCCTGTTCGCCAAGACGCAAATTATTCACGGTGATATCGGGCAGCCAGCGCGGCAAAAACGGGTCAATATGCAGGACCCCGCGGGGCGCATCCGGCAGACAGCCGAGCAGCGCCTGCAGGAGCATGAAGGCCGACCCAGCCGCCCAGGCCTGCGGAACGTTCGCGCCCAGATACTGCACCGGAAAGCTTGATTCGTCGCGCTTCACGCTCGTGTACAGCTCCGGAAGCTGGTTCAACAGAAAGTGCGTGCCCGCCTTGCTGATTTCGTGCGCGATCTGCGCCGCCTCGGCCGCGAAACCGTAGCGGCGAAACCCCATGGCAATCAGCGCATTGTCGTGCGGCCACACCGAACCGAGCTGATAGCTATAGGGGTTATAGGCCGGATTCCGCGATGAAAGCGTGCGTATGCCCCAGCCGCTCCACATGTCCGGAGCCATCAGCCGGCGCACCACCCTTTCCGCGCGCGCCGGGTCCACGATTCCCGACCAGAGGCAATGCCCCGGATTCGAGGCCACCGTCAGAACCTTTTGCTTGTCTCCGTCCAACGCAAACGCGTAGAAACCGAGCTCTTCATCCCAGAAAACTTCGTTGAAGCGCTCGAAGAGTTTTGCCGCCTTGAGGCGCAATTGTTCCGCCCGGTCGTGCTTGCCAAGCTCATCAAAGACTTCCGCCATGCGCAGCCAGGCGTCGTAGACATATCCCTGCAATTCGCAGAGCGCCTTTGGCCCTTTCACTTGAGAGCCATCCGGATAGACCACCGCGTCGCCGGAATCCTTCCAGCTCATGTTCTCGTAGCCGACCGGGGAGCGCGTTTGGTATTCCTGGAAGCCGTCGCCGTCCCGGTCGCCGTATTCATCGATCCAGGCGAGGCAGTTTTCCGCCGTCCCCAGGTGCTGTTCGAGCAAGGCGCGGTCCCCGATGGCCCGCCAGGCGAGATGCAGCGTAATCAGGTAGAGCGGCGTGGCGTCGGCGGTGCCGTAGTACGGGGTGTGAGGAATCAGCTTGAAGTGAGCCAGCTCGCCGTGCCGGATTTCGTGCATGATCTTTCCCGGCTCGGCGTCGCGATAAGCGTCGTCCTCCTTCGCTTGCAGCCGGCCCAAGGTGGCCAGAGCGCCGCGCGCGAACTCCGGATAGATGAGCAGATTCTGCTGCGAGACAATCAAGCTGTCCCGCCCAAATGTGGTTACAAACCAGGGCAGCCCGCCCGCCGGAATGAACACCATGTGGTCGGTCTCCGGCGAGGGCAGCCGCAGCGCCGCCATGTCTTCCAGCGCTTGACGGTAGAGCCGGTAGAACTCTTCGTTGGCCGTTCGAATCTGCGCCACTTCGCGCAACCAGGCGGCCATGGTCTGCGACTCCTCCGACACTTTTCGCTGCGCGAGGCAATCCCGCGGCGCCGCGAATCGCCGGTCGCTGTCCGAAAACTCGTATCGCAAGCAGCAGTGCCACGACTCGCCCGGCTTCAAAGCGATCTCAAAACTCAGCCGCCCATTCGCATAGACCGCCGTCTGTCCGGCGGGCTGGATGGTCACGCCGCGCCGGAAATCGGCGTTTCGGTAGGTCGTCTGGAGGCGCTGCTCTTGCTCGGACCAGTCCGTGGTGATCCGCCCGCGCCGCACAATTTCGCCGGATTTGACCTCGAAAATGTCGGCGAAATCGCATCGAATCGCCAGTTCGAGCTGAAACCGCACGTCCTTGCGATTGTGATTGGTGATGTCGAGGTCTTCGTGCATTCCGCCGTTAATCGCGCGCGTCAGGATCAGCCCGAGGGTGCGCTCCGGAATTTCGCCGTCTTGCGTTGGAATCCTGCGATTCGTCAGGTAAATCCGCGCGGCGTAATAGGCGATCGGTCCGCCATTCAGCAGCTCCCAGCCTTCGCCATTCGCGTAAATCGTCCAACTGCTGATGACCCGCGTATCCAGAAAGTAGAGGCCATGGTTCGTCGGCCACTTTACGCACCCGTCGTGCTCGGTGACGAAAATGGTTCGCGCATGGTGAATGGTGATTTGCGGGGGACCGACTTGTACTTTGAAGGGCATGGCCCGGCCTCGTTTCGAGCTAGGCTGGGCACTGCCATCCATTATCGCGCCGAGATCCTCCTGCGGACAGCCGATTTACCGCCGCAATCCTTATATCAGTCCGCCCGCGTTGACGCTCTCAAACGCCATCGCCTATACTGAAGCTTGCGTTTTTCAGGGTGATTCTCACCTGTCTGGGCTCTTCCAGTAGCCGGAGTGTTCCAATCGAAAGCTGGGGCGCGTGGCGTCGAGACCAGAAGCGGCGTGCGCCCGTTTGCGCACCATAGGAAGGATCTGGAGATGGCTGAAAGCACATGCCGGCGCGAGCTGGACCTCGAAATACCGGCCGACGAAGTCTCGAAAGCAATCGAGCGCGTTGCCAAGGAAATCGCGCGCGTTGCCCGCGTCCCGGGCTTTCGTCCCGGCAAGGCTCCGCTGTCGCTGATCCGCCGGCGATTTGCCGACGATATCAAGGGCGAGGTCCTGCAGACGCTCGTGCCCGAGCGCGTCGAGAAGGCGGTGAACGAACAGAAGCTCACTCCGGTCTCGCGGCCGGAAGTCGAGAAGCTCGATTTCAGCGAAGGCCAGCCGCTCAAGTTTCGGGCGGTTTTCGAGGTTCTGCCCGAATTTGAGCTCGCCAACTACAAGAACCTTGAGTTCGAGATGCCGGCGATGGAGGTGACCGACGAGGACGTGAACAAGACTCTCGAGGAGATGCGCGAGCGTGCCGCCACCTTTGCCGCCGTTGAAGGCCGCTCCATCGAAAATGGCGATTTCGCGCAAATCAAACTCGCCGGCGCCCCGGAAGGCGGCGGCGATCCGGTCAAAGCCGACAGCGTGCTGTGCCATATCGGCGCCGAAGAAACCATGGAGCCTTTCAACGCAAATCTCCTGGGAGCCGCCATCGGGGACCACAAGAAATTCGATGTCGCTTACCCCGCCGATTATCCCGACGCCAAACTTGCCGGCAAGACGTATCACTACGACGTCAGCGTGCTGGGGATCAAAACCAAGCAGTCGCCCGAGCTGAACGATGAATTCGCCAAGGACGTCAGCGATTCCGCGACCCTCGATGAGCTCAAGGCGAAAATCCGGGAGGATCTCGAGCGCCAGCGCGACCACCGCCAGAAAGAACTCCAGCGCGAAAGGGTTCTCGCCGAGCTCGTGAAGCTTCACGATTTTCCGGTTCCGGAATCCCTCGTCGAGCATCAGATGGATGTGCGGCTCGAGCGCGTGGTCCGCTCCCTTGCCGCGCAAGGTGTCGATCCGCGAGCCGTCAATGTCGACTGGGTGTCGCTGCGGCGCCGCCAGGAAGACCGCGCCAAGGACGACGTTAAGGCTGAATTGATCGTGGACCGCATCGCCACGGCCGAAAATATCGAAGTGACGCCGGAGGAACTGCGCCAGGAACTCGAACACCTGGCCGGGCCTAGTGGCGAATCCGCCGAGGTTTTGGAAGCTCGTTTGACAAAGCAGGGAACGCTCGATAGGATGAAAGCGAAGCTGCGGAGTGACAAAACTCTCGATTGGCTTGCGCAAAACTCCCGGATCCGCACAGTCGCCGCGGCAAGTTCAAAGTAGGGCGGGTTCGGCCCCTAGCGCGCATTGACTATTACATGAAAAATTACGACGGCCCAGATTATCGTGCGACAACGCTTGTGCCCATGGTGGTCGAGCAGACCAGCCGGGGCGAGCGCGCCTACGACATTTATTCGCGCCTGCTCAAAGAGCACATCATTTTTATCGGCACGCCGATCGACGATCACGTGGCCAATCTGGCGACCGCGCAAATGCTCTTTCTCCAGGCCGAGGATCCCGAGCGCGATATTCAGCTTTATATCAATTCGCCGGGCGGCTCGATTACCGCCGGCTTCGCCATCTACGACACCATGCAGTTCGTCAAGCCGGATGTCGTCACAACCTGCGTGGGACAAGCCGCTTCCATTGCCGCGGTTCTGCTTGCCGGCGGCGCGCCCAAAAAGCGCTTCGCGCTCCCAAACGCGCGGATTCTCATTCACCAGCCGTGGATGTCCGGACTCGGCGGCCAGGCCACGGATATCGATCTTCATGCCAAGGAAATCCTTCGCATGCGCACCGTCATCAACCAGGTGCTCGCGAAGCACACCGGCCAGCCGGTCAGCCGCATTGAGAAGGACGTCGACCGCGACTACATCATGAACCCCGAGCAGGCCAAGGAGTACGGCATGATTGACGAGATCATCTTCAAGCACCGCTAGACGAGAACGCGCGAGCACAACCGGGGTCACGCTTTTGAACAGGGTTCCAATCAGTTAGCACTCCTCACCCGAGTTTCTGATTGGCCTTGCGAAAAAGTCGGCTAGAATAAGCACGAGGTACCCCGCCACGGGTCGGCGGGGACGAGGCCTTCGCACCAGTGAAAAAATTCAACACCGACGAACCGTTGCGCTGTTCGTTCTGCCATAAAACGCAGGAACAGGTCGAGAAGCTGATCAGCTCGCCGTCGGACTACCCGCGCGCCTACATTTGCAACGAATGCGTCGGCGTCTGCCAGACCATTCTCGAAGACGAAAAACGCGAACAGGCCGCCGCGCCCACGCGCCGTTTGCCGCGCCCGCCCGAAATCAAGCAGTTTCTCGATGGCTACGTCATCGGGCAGGATCGCACGAAGAAGAAATTGGCCGTCGCCGTCTATAACCACTATAAGCGCATCTTCCTCAACAAGCAGCCCGGCGACATCGAACTCAGCAAATCCAATATTCTTCTGATCGGTCCGACCGGCACCGGCAAAACGCTGCTCGCGCAGACGCTCTCGCGCATGCTCGATGTGCCCTTCGCCATCGTGGACGCCACCACGCTCACCGAGGCCGGCTACGTGGGCGAGGACGTCGAAAATATCATCCTTAAGCTGCTGCAAGCCGCCGAAGGCGATGTCCAAAAAACGCAGCAGGGCATCATTTATATCGACGAGATCGACAAAATCGCGAAAAAGGACGAGAACCCGTCCATCACGCGCGATGTATCCGGCGAAGGCGTGCAGCAAGCGCTGCTCAAGATTCTCGAAGGCACCACCGCCAACGTGCCTCCTCAGGGCGGCCGCAAGCACCCGCACCAGGAATTTACGCCCGTCGATACCACGAATATTCTGTTTATCTGCGGCGGCGCGTTCGTCGGCCTCGAGAAAATCATCGAAAAGCGCGTGGGCCGCCGCTCGCTCGGGTTCCATACCGACGCGGCGCCTGCCACCGTGCAGCGCCGCAACACAGAGATTCTCGAGCAGGTGCAGCCCGGCGACTTGATCCGATACGGCCTGATTCCCGAGTTCGTTGGCCGCTTGCCTGTTGCCGGCGTGATGAGCGACCTCGACAAAGCGGCCCTCGTCAAAATCCTCACGGAGCCGAAGAACGCACTGCTCAAGCAGTACCAGCGGCTCTTTGAATTTGAAAATGTCCGCTTGCGCTTCACCGATGAAGCGCTGGAAACTGTCGCCGAACTCGCCTTGCAGCGCAAGGTCGGCGCGCGCGGCTTGCGCATGATCCTCGAGGATCTCATGCTGGAATTGATGTACCACCTTCCCATGCAGCGGAAGGTGCGCGATTTCGTCGTCAACGCGGACATGGTCCGCGGCCGCGAAATCAATTGGAGTTTGCTCGAAAAAGCCGGCTAGTCCGGCTCGGGTTTTGGCTCAGCGGATGGTGGCGGCCGGCGCCGCGCACGGAACCGGGCGGCGCTGGCAACCATGCCTGGGCTGCTCTGGCACGGCGTGATGGAAGGTTCAGGGGCCTGAATGTTTAACCGTGAAAGACAGGAAATCAAGCGCGTACCCATGATGCCGGTGCGCGATATGGTGATCTTCCCGCAGCAGATGACCCCGTTCATCGTTGGCCGGGAAGCCAGCGTTCGCGCGCTCGAAGAAGCTCTCGCCGGCGACAAGAAGATTTTCCTTTCAACCCAGCACGACGCCTCGATTGACGATCCCAAACCCGAGGAAATCTACGCCGTCGGCACGCTCGCCAACATCGTGCAAAGCGTGAAGCTGCCTGACGGCAATATCAAGGTCCTCGTCGAGGGCGTCGAGCGCGCCCGCTCCGTTTCCATTGCCACTGAAGAAGGCTTTTTCCGCGCCACCATCCGGCTTCTCGGCGCCCGCGTCGAGCCTTCTCCTCAAGTCGAGCAGGCCGTTCAGAAAATTACCGGCCTTTACGAGCAGTTCATCAAGCTCTCGCAAAGCCTGAATTACGACACGATGATCGCGGCCGCGCGCGTTGACGATCCCGCGCGCCTCTCGGACACCATTGCGGCCAATCTTCAGCTTCCTGTCGACGAAAAACAGGACTTGCTCGAAACCGTGGATCCCATCGAGCGTCTGAACCGCATCGGCGACATCCTGGAAATCGAACTCGAAAAGCTCAATGTCGATCGCAGCATCAACACGCGCGTAAAGCGCCAGATGGAGCGCGCACAGAAGGAGTACTACCTCAACGAAAAGCTCAAAGCCATCCAGAAGGAACTCGGCCGCGGCGAAAAGAGCGAAATCGACGAGCTGAAGAAGAAGATCGACTCCGCGGGCATGTCCAAGGAAGTCCACGAAAAGGCCATCCAGGAGCTCAAGCGCCTCGAACTCATGCCGCCGATGTCCGCGGAATCCACCGTCAGCCGCAACTATCTCGATTGGCTGCTCGCCGTGCCCTGGAAGAAGCGTTCGAAGGAGATTCGCGACATCAAGGCCGCCGAGGACATTCTGAACGCCGAGCACTACGGTCTCGAGAAGATCAAGGAGCGCATCCTTGAGTTTCTGGCTGTTCGTCAACTCGTGAAAAATCCCAAAGGCTCGATTCTGTGCTTCGTCGGGCCTCCCGGCGTGGGAAAGACTTCGCTGGCTATGTCCATCGGCCACGCCACAGGCCGCAAATTCGTCCGCGTTTCGCTCGGCGGCGTTCGCGATGAAGCCGAAATCCGCGGCCATCGCCGCACCTATATCGGCGCGCTCCCTGGCCAGATCATCCAGATGATGAAGAAGGCCGGCACCGTCAACCCGATTTTTGTGCTGGACGAAGTGGACAAGATGTCCACCGACTTCCGCGGGGATCCGTCGGCCGCGCTGATGGAAGTCCTCGATCCCGAGCTCAATCACGCGTTCACCGACCACTATCTCGATGTCGAGTACGACCTCTCGAAGGTCATGTTCGTTTGCACGGCCAACGTGCTGCACACCATTCCGCAGCCTCTCCAGGACCGCATGGAGGTGCTGCGCCTCCCCGGCTATACGGAACAGGAAAAGCTCGAAATCGCGCGCCGCTTCCTCGTCAAGCGCGCCCGCGAAGCGACCGGGCTTTCGGAAGGGAATCTTTCCTTCTCCGAGGCAGGCCTGCTGCACATCATCCGGCATTACACGCACGAAGCCGGCGTGCGCAATCTCGAGCGCGAAATTCAAAACATTGCCCGCAAGGTGGCGCGCAAGGTCGTCGCCGAGGGCAAGAACGTCAAGGTCGAAATTACACCGGCGAACGTCAACGAATTCCTCGGCATTCTCAAATACCGGGAGTTCTGGCTCGAAAAACAGAATGAAATCGGCCTCACGACCGGCTTGGCGTGGACCGAAGTAGGCGGCTCCGTGCTCGCCACCGAAGCCACGCTGATGGAAGGCAAGGGCCGGCTGACGCTCACCGGCAAGCTCGGGGACGTCATGCAGGAATCCGGCCAGGCCGCCATGAGCTACGTCCGTTCGCGCTCTCCGCAGCTCGGCTTGCCCAAGGACTTTTATCGCAACGTGGACATCCACGTGCACGTGCCCGAAGGCGCCATTCCCAAGGACGGCCCTTCCGCCGGCATCACCATCTGCACGTCCATTGTCAGTGCCCTAACGCGGATCCCGGTTCGCCGGGACGTCACCATGACCGGCGAAATCACTCTGCGCGGCAAAGTGCTGCCCATCGGCGGCGTCAAGGAAAAACTCCTGGCCGCCCATCGAATGGGCTTGCGTACCGTGCTGCTTCCGAAGGATAATGAGAAGGACCTCGCGGATATACCGCAGGAGATCCTCTCTAGTCTCACGATCCACTTTGTAGAGACCATGGATGAAGTGCTGCAGGTTGCTCTCGAGCGCCCGATCGTGCCGCTTGAGCATCCCGCAGTCGCGCCGGTTGCGGAGACTTTCGCGGCTGGCGCTGAGAAAGACAAGAGCTTGACCAACTGAGCAGTGTCCCTTGAGCCGCCTCGCCCTTCCCGGGTGGGTGCTCGTCGCGGTTGCGGCTCGCCGCTGTTCCGGTTGCAGAAACGTCTGGTTTGCCCCATCCTGGCTGGTCATCGTTCGTCCGCCAGTGCGGTGCGCCGTCCCGTGATCAATCCGGATTTCAGGGTCAATTTTCACATACAACTTAGGAACTTATGCCAAAAGAAACAAACGTTGAAGGAAACAATGCCGTGAGCATCAGCCTGGCTGAGCTCAAGGAAAAGAACATCACCGATCTCGCCAAAATCGCCAAGGAACTCAATATTCCGGGCGCCAGCGGCATGCGCAAACAGGAGTTGATTTTCCAGATCCTTCGCGCGCAAACCGAAAAGAGCGGACTTATCTTCTCCGAAGGCGTGCTCGAGTGCCTCCCCGACGGGTTCGGCTTCCTCCGCGCGCCGGAATACAACTACCTCCCCGGCCCGGATGACATTTACGTCTCGCCGTCGCAAATCCGCAAGTTTGATCTCCGCACCGGGGATACCGTCTCCGGCCAGGTCCGCCCTCCAAAGGATGGCGAGCGCTATTTCGCGTTGATCAAGGTCGAAGCGGTCAATTTCGAGGACCCGGAAGTCGCCCGCAACAAGATTTTCTTCGACAACCTGACGCCGCTCTATCCCCAGGGCAGGCTCAAAATGGAGACCACGAAGGAAAACCTCACCGGCCGCGTGCTCGACCTGCTGAACCCCATTGGCAAAGGCCAGCGCGGCCTGATCAACGCGCCGCCGCGCACCGGCAAGACCATGATGCTGCAGTCCATCGCCAACAGCATCACCACGAACCACCCGGAAGTCGCCCTCATCGTTCTCCTCATTGACGAGCGCCCGGAAGAAGTCACGGATATGCAGCGCACCGTCAAGGGCGAAGTCATCAGCTCAACCTTCGATGAGCCGCCGCAACGCCACATCCAGGTGGCCGAAATGGTCCTTGAGAAAGCCAAGCGCCTTGTCGAGCATAAACGCGACGTTGTCGTGCTGCTCGACTCCATTACCCGGCTGGCTCGCGCCTATAACGCCGTCACGCCGCCCTCCGGCAAGGTCCTCTCCGGCGGTATTGATGCCAACGCCCTCCAGCGTCCCCGCCGCTTCTTCGCCGCGGCGCGCAACGTCGAGGAAGGCGGCTCCCTTACTATCATCGCTACCGCGCTGATTGATACGGGCAGCCGCATGGACGACGTCATCTTCGAGGAGTTCAAGGGCACCGGCAACATGGAAATCTATCTCGACCGGCGCCTGGCCGATAAGCGCGTGTTTCCGGCAATCGACATCCAGCGCTCCGGCACCCGCAAGGACGAGCTGCTTCTTCCCCCCGAGGAGCTCAGCCGCGTGTGGGTGCTGCGCAAGGTTCTCAGCCCGCTTTCCACCGTCGAGGCGATGGAGCTGCTGCTCTCCCGCTTGACTAAAACGAAAAGCAACATGGAGTTTCTCAGCTCCATGTCCTCTCCGGCTTGAGACAATAGCGCCAGGACTCTCCGCAAGCTTTCCTCTCGGGTTGCGGCATGGCGCCCGGCGGGCATTTCGCCGCGGCTCGGAGGACTTGGCTTGTACGAACGTTTCGTCGCCCGCCAGCCCATTTTCGACGCGAATTTGAAGGTCTTCGCCTACGAACTGCTCTTTCGCGCCGGCCACCGAAACGTGTTCGAGCCGCGCGCCGAAGCGTCGAGCAGCGTCATCGTCGATTCCGCCACGCTCTTCGATTTGCAGACGCTGACCGGCCCATCCGCGAAAGCCTTTGTCAACGCCGATGAAGCGGCGCTTCTTCGCGGCGCTCCCCGCCTTCTCCCGGCCGAGCGCATCGTCGTGGAAGTTCTCGAAACCGTCCGGCCCACTCCGGACGTGGTCCAGGCTTGTGCCGGTCTCCACGCCGCAGGCTACCCGCTGGCCCTGGATGACTTTGCCGATCATCCCAAGTGGCAGCCGCTTCTGCCGCTCGCCAAATTCCTCAAAGTCGATTTTCGGGCATTGGATACCGCCGCGCGCGGTGCCATCGCCCGGCGGTATCGCTCAAACGGCATTCAGTTGCTGGCCGAAAAAGTTGAGACGGACGCTGAATTTCGGGAAGCCCGCAGCCTCGGCTACTCCTATTTCCAGGGGTTCTTCTTCTGCAAACCCGCGATGGTTTCCGCGAAAGGAATCCCAGGCAACAAACTGAACTACGTCGAAATCCTCGCCGCGGTCTCCGAGCCGGTGGTCTCCTTCTCCAAGGTTGAAGAAATCCTCAAGCGCGAGCCTTCCCTGGTGTACAAGCTCCTCCGCTATCTCAATTCGCCACTGGTCGGCCTGCGCGTCGAAATCCGGGGCATTCGCGAAGCCATCGCGCTCATCGGCGAGAATGAGCTGCGTCGCTGGGTTTCCATCGTTTCTCTCGTAGCCATGGCCGGAGACAAGCCCCCTGAACTCGTGCGAACCGCGCTTACCCGCGCCTACTTCTGCGAGGAATTCGCTCTTCCCCTCGGCATGGGCGATCAAAGCTCCGATCTCTTCCTCATGGGCCTGCTCTCCGTGACCGATGCCCTGCTCGACCGCCCCATCGAGCAGATTCTCGCCGCGCTTCCCGTTTCGGAAAAGATTCGCGTGGCGCTCTCCGGGGGCAGCAACGATTTCCGCAATGTTTACGAAACCCTGCTCGCCTACGAGCGCGCCGATTGGCAGGCTCTTTCCGCCATCATCGCGCGCTTCGATTCGATCGAGCAGCAGGTTCCCGTTTGCTATCTGGCCGCCGCCCGCCGCGCCGGCACCCTCGCTCCTTGAAGGAAAAAGCCTTTCCGCCAACCGAGGCTTCTGTCTGGACAAGCAGGGGGACCGGGGGCTACAGCGCCACGCCATTCGCCGCCGGTCCGGCCGTCCCTTCGGCGCTCCCGGCAGCCGGCAGCGAATTGTGCGCCAGCATCACGATCACCCGCGCTGTTTCTTCAATCCCCATCGCCGTGTTGTCAATCAATACCGCATCCTTCGCGCGTATCAGCGGCGAAACCTTGCGTTCGCGGTCGCGCCTGTCCCGCTCGCGCACTTCGTCGAGCACCTGTTCCAGTGTCGTCGCTTCTCCTTTTTCCAAATGCTCTTTCCAGCGCCGCTCGGCGCGCACCTCCGGCGACGCTTCCAGAAAAATCTTCAGCTCCGCTTGCGGAAACACGACTGTGCCGATGTCCCGCCCTTCCATGATCACGCCGCCACCCGCGCCCGCCCGCTGCTGCTCCGCCACCAGCACTTCGCGCACACCGGCGATCGTCGCCAGCAGAGACGCCGCCCGCGCCACCTCCGGTGTCCGAATGTCCTGCGTCACATCACGGCCGTCGAGAAACACGCGATTCTTGAGACCCGCCGCTTCCTGCTCCACGGTCGGAGGCCGCAGTTCGATGTGCGTTTTTCGCGCCAGTTCCGTCAGCCGCGCTTCGTCGTCGGGAGCAATCCCCTGCCGCAAGGCTTTCAGTGCCACAGCCCGGTACATCGCTCCGCTGTCCAGGTACAGGTAGCCCAGCATCGCGGCCACGCGCCGCGCCACGCTGCTCTTCCCCGATCCTGCGGGGCCATCCACGGCTATCGTCAATTTCCGCATTTTCCTAGCGCAGGGACTTCTGGGGGCGGAGCGTCAGCGGCATCCATCCGTCCTGCAACAAACCAACCACTCCGTCCAATCTCATCCTCCGCGACGGACCTCGATGCCGGCGGGCGCGCCCGGCCTTGGCAAAAGTCCGGCGTGATCAAAACCCCATGATGTTATAGCCGCAATCCACATAAATCGTCTCGCCCGTGATCCCGCTTGCGGCCTCGCCCAGCAGAAACGCCGCGGTCGCACCCACTTCCGCCGGGTCGACGTTTCGCTTGAGCGGCGCTCTTTCCGCGTGGGATTTCAGCATCTCGCCAAGTCCGGAAATTCCCCGCGCCGCCAGCGTCTTGATGGGGCCCGCGGAAATCGCATTCACGCGAATCCTCTTCGGTCCCATGTCGTACGCCAGATACCGCACCGTTGCTTCCAGCGCCGCTTTCGCCACTCCCATCACGTTGTATTTCGGCACTACTTTCTCCGCCCCGTAGTAGCTCAGCGTCACGATGCCGCCTCCCTTCGGCATCAGGGGCGCCGCCGCTCGTGTCACTGCGATCAGCGAATACACGCTGACGTCATGCGCCATCCGAAAGCCTTCCCGGCTGGTATTCACGAATTCCCCGGAAAGGTCCGCCGCCGCCGCGAACGCCACGCTGTGCACCAAGCCGTTCAATTCGCCGTAACGCGCACCTAGCTCCTCGAACAATTTCGCGATTTGCTCGTCCGATGCGACATCGCACATGAACCCGGCGGCGCCCGGCAAATCTCCGATCAGATCCTTTGCTTCCTGCTCCAGGCGTTCGTTCTGATACGTGATCGCAAGCCGCCACCCATCGTCCGCCAGCTTCCGCGCAATCGCCCACGCAATGCTTCGCTTGTTCGCCAGCCCGAAAATCACCGCCGTCTTTTGCGTTTCCGTCATTCTCCCTCTTCCCGGAGCCGGCCGTGACCGCCGCGCCGCTGCACACCACGTGCGTGAAAGCCGGCTCGAACCGCACTCGAAATAGCGCGCTCCGCAGCGTCAAATCCTGTGGAACGCCTTCTCGATCTCCTTCACCGAATAGCGCAGAACCACCGGACGCCCGTGCGGGCAGCTCATCGGACAATCCGTCTTCGCCAGCGCCTCCAGCAGCCACTCCATTTTTGTCTGCTCGAGCGGCATATTCACCTTGATGGCCGCATGACACGCCGTGGACGCCGCGATCTTCGCTTGCAGCGTCTCAATCGAGATCGCCGCGTTCTCCGGCCCGATGCCGTCAAGAATTTCCATCAGCAGCTTCTCCGCGTCCGGCGCGCCCACGCCCGCCGGCACCGCCTGAATCGCCACGGATTTCGGCCCCATCAGTCCGGCCTCGAAGCCGTTCGCGGCCAGTTCCTCCGCGATCCTCTCGAAGATGACGATCTGACGCGGCGACAGATCCACAACGATCGGCATGAGCATGCGCTGCGATTCCACTTTGCCCGCGCGGCGCGACTCCAGGTGCTGTTCGAACAGCACCCGCTCATGCGCCACGTGCTGATCCACGATCCACAAGCCTTCGCCGTTCACCGCGACGATGAAGCTCGCATTGACTTGCCCGAGCGGCTTCAAATCCGCGATCTGCTCCGGCCGTGGCAGCGCCGCGGGCGCATCGCCGTTCGCCCGCGCGAAATTCGCCGACCAATTCACTCCGTCCGTCCGCGGCGCAAGGGCGGGCGCCGCCGCGGCAAGAGCTGCCCCGGAGTCCATGGGAACTGCGGCTGGCGCCGGGAAAGCCAACCGCTGAGGAGCCGGCTGCAATGGCGCGGCGGAAAGATCGAAGCCGCCATCGGAGCCAGCCCCTGAATCGAATCCAGAGCCCAGTCCGGCTTCCCCTAGCCCTGGGCTCAGCGGTGGAATGATTGCGCGTGGCACTCCGCTCTCTGCGGGAGCCGGTGGAACACCCGTTGGCAGATTCGCGCTGGCGCCGGCGTTCGCTTCCGCGGTGAAGTTCGCGGGATTCGCGGCCTGAAACGCCGAAGGCCGAGCCGCTCCGGCTGCCGCGGCAAAGCTTGCAATCGGCCGCGCGCTCATCAGCGCCTGCCGGACCGCGTCGCGCGTGAAGTCGTGCACGAAGTTCTGCCGCCGGAAGCGCACCTCGATTTTCTTCGGATGCACATTCACGTCCACTTCGTCGTACGGCATTTCGAGGAAGAGCAGCGTCGCGGGAGAAATCGCATGCGGATGAATATTGCGGTAAGCCTCGTGAATCGCGTGCAGAATCAGCTTGTCGCGAACCAGCCGCTTGTTGACAAAAATATAGATGCCGCTGCTGTTCGTGCGCTGCACTTCCGGCCGCGAGGTAAATCCGCTCACCGTCATCGTCGCGCTCTGCTCTTCCGGGCCGAGCTCCGGCTCGGTGATCGCCGCGCGGAAAGGCGCGGTCATCGCGGGAATTTCGACGAGTTCTTCGAGCGCCTGGCGCCCGAAGAGCTGATACACGCGGTCCGCCATCTTTTCGGCGGGCGGGCAGTCAATGATGGTCTGCGCCGGCGTCGCAAGAAAAAACTGCTTCTCGGGATTCGCGAGCGCATAGTGTGTCACGAGCGAAGCGATGTGCCCGAGTTCCGTCGTATCCGATTTCAGGAATTTTCGCCGCGCCGGAACGTTGTAAAAAAGATCGCTTACGGTCAGGGTCGTTCCCGCGGGAACACCGGCGGGCTTCACGCCGATCAGCCTGCCTCCTGCGAACTCGACGCGCGTGCCTTCGGCTTCCGAAGCGTCGCGCGTCTCGAGCACCAGCCGGCAAACCGATGCGATCGAAGGCAGAGCCTCGCCACGAAAACCGAGTGTCGCGATCGCGCCGAGATCATCGGCCGTCTTCAGCTTGCTCGTCGCGTGTCGCTCGAAGGCCAGCAGCGCATCGTCATGCGTCATTCCGTGGCCGTCGTCCGCCACGCGAATCAGCCGCTTTCCGCCCTGCTCAACCTCGACGCGAATCGAGTGGGCACCCGCATCCAGAGCGTTCTCGAGCAATTCCTTGACGACGGAAGCCGGCCGCTCCACCACCTCGCCCGCGGCGATTTTGTTGGCCACAGCCTCTGGCAGTATGCGAATGCGGCTCATTGGAATTTGGAATGAGCATTATAACGAATGCCATACCCAAGGCAGGCGAAAAATGCTCCGCGAGCCAACCAGCCTTGCAGGCCGCCATCCCCGCGCCTGCTGATCATTGCTTCTTTCGCGAAGCAATGGCGATACCGAGCTGATCGAGCTGCGCGGCGTCGACTTCGGAAGGCGAGTCGGCCATGAGGTCCTGCGCGGCGGTGGTCTTCGGAAACGCAATTACTTCGCGCAGCGACTTTTCACCGGCGAGCAGCATGGCAATGCGGTCCACGCCGAGCGCGATGCCGCCGTGCGGCGGCGTCCCATAGGTCAGCGCATCGATGAAAAAGCCGAACCGGCTCCGGAGTTGCTGCTCCGTCAAGCCCAGCGCTTTGAAGAGCCGCTCCTGCACGTCTTGCCGGTGGATCCGGATGCTGCCCGAGCCAAGCTCATAGCCGTTGAGCACGAGGTCATAGCCCTTCGAGCGCACTTCCCACGGCGCCGATTCCAGCTTCTCGATGTCTTCCTCAACGATTCCCGTAAACGGATGCTGCGCGCTGACCCAGGCTTGGTCCGATTCGCTCCACTCGAAGAGCGGAAAGCCCGTTACCCAGAGAAATTTCCATTGTGTGCGGTCAATCTGATTCAGCGCTTCCCCGAGATGCAGTCGAAGCTGGCCAGCGATCAACGCGGCGGCTTCCGTTCCCTTGATCTGCTGCTTCGCGGAAACCGCGACAACGAGGTCGCCTGGCTTCGCTCCCGCCAAGGCAACGAGTTTCTGCACATTTTCCGCGCCGATCAGCTTTTCGACCGTGCTCGTCACCCCTTCCGGCGCGACTTTCACAAAGTACGCGCCGCGCGCGCCGAGCGCCTTCGCCTTTTCCGTCAGTTCGTCGAGCTGCTTGCGCGAATAGCTCGCGGCGCCCGGAGCCGCCAGCGCAAACACATTCCCTTCGATCTGCAATTTCTGCTGGGCTTCCTGGGGGAACGCGCCCGTGACTTCGTGCAGCTCCATGCCGAAACGCATGTCGGGCTTATCGCTGCCGTATTTCCTCACCACGTCCTTGTACAGCAGGTGCGGAAACGGCGCTGTCACCTGAATTCCGGCAACCGCGCACACGCGCACCATCACCGTTTCGATGACGTGGAAAATGTCCTCCTGGCGCGGGAAGGACATTTCCAAGTCCAACTGCGTGAACTCCGGCTGCCGGTCGGCGCGCAGGTCCTCGTCGCGGAAACATTTCACGATCTGGAAGTAGCGGTCCAGCCCCGCGATCATCAGAATCTGTTTGAAGATCTGCGGCGATTGGGGCAGCGCATAGAACTGGCCGTGGTGCACGCGGCTCGGCACCAGATAATCGCGCGCGCCTTCCGGCGTCGAGCGCGTCAGCATCGGCGTTTCCACTTCCACGAAGCCCATCTCGTCCATGGCGCGGCGCATCTCGAGCACAATTTTGTGCCGCAAGCGCAGATTGCGGTTCAGCTGATTGCGCCGCAGATCGAGATAGCGGTAGCGCAGCCGCGTCTCCTCCGCCGCGTTGATCTGATCCTCGATCGGAAATGGGGGCGTCTTCGCGTTGTTCAGGATGTGCAGCTTCGCGGCGATGATCTCCACTTCGCCCGTCGGCAGCTCCGGATTCGCCTTCTGCCGTTGCACGACTTTGCCTTCCACCGCGACCACGTATTCGCTGCGCACGAGCTCCGCTTTCGCATGCGCTTCCGGCTGTGTTTCCTGGTTGAAGACAACTTGCACGATGCCGGTGCGATCGCGCAGATCGAGAAAAAGCAGATTGCCGAGGTCGCGCCTCCGCGCCACCCAGCCCATGACGATGGCGTCGCGGCCCGCGTCCTTCGCGCGAAGCTCGCCGCAATAGTGTGTGCGTTTCAGGTTCCCGAGAAAGTCCAGCAAAGTTTTCTCCTGATAACTTCCGTTTAACGTTGGAGCGTTCAAGCGCTGGAACGTTCCGACAGCAATTTCAGCAGTTGCGGCTCGTCCAGTTTTTGCTGTGAGCCGTCCGCGAGATTCTTCAGCGTCCACTCGCCGCTTTGCACTTCATTTTCGCCGAGAATCAGCGCGAAACGCGAACCGAGTTTGCTGGCTCGCTCAAGCGCTTTGCCGAACTTTTGCTCCGCGGGCGGCAGCTCGACCCTGACGCCGGCGGAGCGGAGATTCTTCGCGGCGCGGAGGGCGGTCGCATAAGTATTTGCGCCCGTCCAGGCAATGTACACATCCATTGACTGGCGGCTCGCGGCCGGCGACTCGGGCTTCCCTGCCTCGCGCGCCTTCGCGCTTTCCTGCAAGGACAGGATGAGGCGGTCTTCGCCAATGGCAAACCCGATGCCCTTCGCCGGCGGCCCGCCGAGCAGTTCGACAAGACCGTCGTAACGCCCCCCGCCGCAGACCGCGTTTTGCGAGCCCAGCCCGCGGGCGGTGATTTCGAATGTCGTGCGCATGTAGTAGTCGAGGCCGCGCACGAGCCGCCAATTTTCCTTGTACGGCACTCCGCGGAGATCCAGCTGGCGTTTCAGTTCGGCGTAGTGCGCTTTGCAATCGGCGCAGAGATGATCCGCGATGCGCGGCAGGCTCTCGATAATGCCCTGCTCATGCTCGAGCTTCGAGTCGAGCACGCGCAGCGGATTCGTCTCGATTCGCCGCTGCGAATCCGCGCCAAGTTTGTCTTTCGCTTTTCTCAGGTCGGCGCGCAATTTTTCCACGTACTCCCGCCGGCAGACATTTTCTCCGCCCGCTGCGTGTGCGGCATGCCCAATCGAATTGATTTCGAGCTGCGCTCCTTCCAGCCGCAATCGCGAGAAAAACGTCATCACCATCTCGATGACTTCCGCGTCCACGGCGGCATCCTTGGCCAGTTCCTTGGCGGCGTCCTTCGCCGAATCCGGCCGCGCGGCTTCCAGCACTTCCGCGCCGATCTGATAGAACTGCCGGTAGCGTCCCTTCTGGGGACGCTCGCGCCGGAACATCGGCCCCATGTAGTAGAGCTTCACCGGCTGCGGCCACTGCTGCATGTTGTGCTCGATATAAGCCCGGCACACCGACGCCGTCGCCTCCGGCCGCAGTGCGAGTGAGTCTCCTAGCACAAAGGTTCGGGTTCGCTCCTTTAAGCTGTTAACGGCCCTCCGACACTCTTCTAACGTCTGCGACTGAATGGTGCCTTGGAAGGCCTGAACTTCTCCCTCAAAGACCCTTAGAAATGCTTCGTTCTCAGGTGTCCGCGGGACTAATCCTCTGTCGAATGACTGGCGTGCAAGTTTGAAGAAGAGTTGACACAACTCGAAAAAAGGCTGAAACCGAGCCGGCATTCCAACTCCCAGCGGTCCAGTTTGGCTGGGTTCTCGGTCTTTCCACGTGAGAAGTGCAGTTCGATGTTCAAGCAGGTCCGAGGCCTCGTAGTCCTCCAGCGTGTACATCTCTTTGGAGACGATATCGGTTTCGCCGCCGACGGCGCGCGCGAAGAGTTCGGTGGGCTCGAAGATGGGCGGGCGGATTTCGCCGAAGCCGAAAGTGCGGAAAACGTCGCGGGCGGTCTGCTCGACGCGGTTCCACAGAGCGGTATCCGGCGGCAGCAGGTCGCGCGTTCCGCGTATCGCCTGAAATCTTGCTTTCGTCGCCATTATGGAAGAGAGATTCCTCGCCTCGCTCGGAATGACAGCGCGGCTCTCACGGCTCACCCGCGGATTCTTCGCGATAAATATTTTTGTATTCGACGTAGCGCTGGGCGTAGCGGTCGATGCTGGCCTGGTCAATGGCCGTGAGCGCGCGCCGCACGTGCCCCGGGGAGCCCATCACCAGGCTGTTCGGCGGAATCTTGGTGCGCTCGGTGACCAGAGTGCCCGCGGCCACGATGCTGCCCGAGCCAATCACGGCCCCGTTCAAGATCGTGGCGCGCATGCCGATCAGGCAGCGTGATTCAATGACGCAGCCGTGCAGCGTCACGCTGTGTCCGATCGTGATGTCGTCGCCGATCAGCAACGGGTATTCGTCCTTCATGACGTGCAGCACCGACCCGTCCTGTATGTTCGTGCGGGCTCCGATGCGAATGAAGTTCACGTCCCCCCGCACCACCGAGAACGGCCACACGCTCGAGTCCTCGCCGATGACCACGTCTCCGATGATGACGCAAGCCGGGTCGATGTAAGCGCTCGCCGCGATTTGCGGCCGCTTCCCGCGATACGGGCGGATGTCAGGCTGGCGCATCGTCTCCCCATGTTCCGCTGTCACGGCCGCCTCCTGTTCCCTGAATCTTGCGGAATGGCAGGCCGGCAAAGGCGAATTGCTTCCGCCCTTCGCCCTACGGCCGCGAAACGCGGCCCCGCGCGAACCAACGACGATAGCATCCGTCGTTTGCCTCTGACAACAAATCACGCCGAACATGCGTTCTTTTGCGCGACGCCGTTCGCACTCCGTCTGAAAGCCCAAGTCAATCCACTTGGAAGGAGGGACCGGAGGCAGCGCCGCCCAATTGTTCGAGCCGGGCCGCGACGGCACGGGCCACCCGGAAGAGGCTGGCAGCGGGCGCGGCAGATTCGCCCTGAGCGGCAACGGGCTGGCCGGTATCGCCGCCAATGCGGATGCGCGGATCGATTTCAATTTCGCCGAGGACAGGAACGCCGTAGGCCTGCGCGGTCTTGGCTCCCTCGCCGTGCCCGAAGATGTCCACGGGCTTGCCGCAGTGCGGACAGGCAAAGCTGCTCATATTCTCGACGACGCCGAGAACTTCAACATGCACTTGCCGGAACATTTCGATGGCTTTGCGGACATCGGCGAGAGCGACGGTGGAAGGCGTGGTGACGATGACGGCGCCGGTGACGGCGACAGTCTGGATGAGGCTGAGCTGAACGTCGCCGGTGCCGGGAGGAAGGTCAATGACGAGGTAGTCGAGTTCGCCCCACTGGACGCTGCGCAAAAATTGCGTGATCACGCTGTGGAGCATGGGGCCGCGCCAGATCATCGGTTTATCACCGGGATTCAGCAGGCCCATGGAGATCATCTTCAGACCCTGGACTTCAACCGGGATAATCTGGCGGCTGGCGGTGGCGGCCGGCTCTTTGCTTGTGCCGAGCATGATGGGAACGTTCGGGCCGTAGACATCGGCATCGAGAAGACCGACTTCGTGCCCCAGCTTGCGGAGCGCAAGAGCGAGGTTGACAGCGACGGTGGTCTTGCCCACGCCGCCCTTGCCGGACGCAACGGCAACGAGGTTCTTGACACCGGGTATGGCTTGCGGTTGCGGCGCTTGCGGCGCGGGTGATGGACCTGGCGGCATTCCAGTTTCTCCGTGTGAGCAAAGCGGATTCCCCCGCTTCGCTCGGAAGGACAATTCTCACATAAGTGGCTCGTCTTGCTTCGTTCGGAGCGACAAAATTTTTGCGCGCTCGCCGTTGTCGCAAACCCGGAAGAAGCCGCGGAAACAGGAAATGGAGCGCAGGTTAAGCGGCCCCGTGGCACTTCTTGAATTTTTTGCCGGAGCCGCAAGGGCAAGGGTCGTTGCGGCCGACTTTGGCGCCGGCGCGAACGGGTTTCGGCGCTTCGGCCTGGGCCGCGCCAGTCCGATACTGGAGATTCTTTTCCTGGCGCTGCTGTTTGCGTTCCATATCCCGGGCAAATGCGGGCAAGCGCTCGGGCGCGGGATCGGATGCGCGAGCCGCGGCGCTGGCAACGGCGGCGGCCGCGGGCGCCAGCGGGCGGGGCGCGGGTCGCGCGGCCTGCACCGGCTGCGGCTGCGCTTCCTGCTGCTGAATCTGGACGTGGTAGAGATAGCGCACGGTTTCGTTGTCAATGCGCGCCATCATGTCCTCAAAGAGAACGAAGGCTTCCTTCTTGAACTCGACGAGCGGGTCTTTCTGGCCATAGCCGCGAAGACCGATGCCTTCCTTCAGGTGGTCGAGCGAAAGCAAGTGGTCCTTCCACTGGGAATCGACGACATCGAGGATGATGCGGCGCTCGAGCCAGCGCATCAGCTCTGGACCGAACTGTTTTTCCTTTTCCTCGTAGCGACGGGTGATGGCGTTGATGGCGGCTTCGGCGAGCTCGTCGTGCCCGAGCACGGCCGGGTCGGCCCCGGCAGCCTTGAAATCAAAGCCGAATTGCGCGTTGGCTTCGGCGAGAAACTGCGCGGTGTTCCAGGTATCGGGATGCTGCTCGCGCGGGCAATAGTTTTCAACAAGCTCGCGGGCCACGTCCTCGGCGATGCCAAGAACGTAATCGCGCTGGTCTTTCCCTTCGAGCGCGGAACGCCGGATCGCGTAAATCGTTTCGCGCTGCTTGTTCATCACGTCGTCGTATTCGATCAGGTGCTTGCGGGCCTCGAAGTTCTGCGCTTCCACCGACTCCTGCGCCTTCTCGATGCGATTCGAAATCATGCGGGATTCGATGGGGACTCCTTCGGTCATGCCAAGGCGGAACATCAGCTGCTTGACGCGCTCGCCTCCGAAGATGCGCATGAGGTCATCCTCGAGGGAGACGAAGAAGCGGGAGGAACCCGGGTCGCCCTGGCGGCCGGCGCGTCCGCGAAGCTGATTGTCAATGCGGCGGGCTTCGTGGCGTTCCGTACCGAGAATGTGGAGACCGCCCAGAGCGACGACTTCATCGTGTTCCGCTTTGCACTGCTCGGCGAACTGATCGTAGATGGGCTTCCACTGATCGGCAGGGACCTGAAAGATTTTGCCTTCGTGCTGGAAGAGGACCATCGGTACAGCGGGCTGCGCGCCGTTGCCGCCCGCGCCATCGGGAGAAATGACGGAAGGAGCGGAGGCATAGGGCATGGCCAGCTTGTTCTTGAGGAAATAGTCGCGGGTCATCTGCTCGGGATTGCCGCCGAGAAGAATGTCCGTGCCGCGGCCGGCCATGTTGGTGGCGACGGTGACGGCGCCCTTCCGCCCGGCCTGGGCCACGATGCGGGATTCGCGCTCGTGCTGCTTGGCGTTGAGCACCTGATGAGGAATGCCGGCCTTTTTCAGCAGCTCGGAGATTGCTTCCGACTTTTCGATGGAGATGGTGCCGACAAGGACGGGCTGGCCGCGCTCGTAAAAATGGCGGACGCCATTGGCGTAAGAATTGTCCTCCTGAAGGATGCCGTTGACGACGGCCTCGAACTTTTCGCGCTCGGTGCGATAGACGATATCGGGATATTCGATGCGGATGAGCGGGCGGTTGGTGGGGATGACCACGACGTCGAGGCCGTAGATCTTGCCGAATTCGGCGGCCTCGGTTTCCGCGGTGCCCGTCATGCCGGAAAGCTTCTTGTACATGCGGAAATAGTTCTGGAAAGTGATGGTGGCGAGCGTCTGATCTTCCCGCTTGATCTTGACGCCTTCCTTGGCTTCGACGGCTTGATGGAGGCCATCGGACCAGCGGCGGCCCGGCATCTGCCGGCCGGTAAATTCGTCGACGATGATGACTTCGCCGTCCTTCACGACATAGTCCACGTCCAATTTGTACAAGGTGTGCGCCCGGAGGGCCTGGTAAACGTGGTGCATGAGCTCGATATTGGCGGGGTCGGAGAGGTTGGAGAGGCCGAGCAGACGTTCGCACTTGCTGAAACCTTCTTCGGTAAGCGTGGCCTGGCGATGCTTTTCGTCGAGGGTGTAGTCGATTTCCTTGATCAGCTTGGGGATGATCTTGTCAATTTTGTAGTACTTGTCGGTGGATTCTTCGGCGGGCCCGGAGATGATGAGCGGAGTGCGGGCTTCGTCGATAAGAATGGAGTCCACTTCGTCCACGATGGCGAACTGATGGCCGCGCTGCACGCAATGCGCGAGGTCGTACTTCATGTTGTCGCGCAGGTAGTCGAAGCCAAATTCGTTGTTGGTGCCGTAGGTGATGTCGGCGCCGTAGGCGTCGCGGCGCTGCTGGTCGTCCAAGTCGTGGACGATGACGCCAACGCTGAGGCCCAGGCCGCGATAGAGAGGGCTCATCCATTCGGCGTCGCGGCGGGCGAGATAGTCGTTGACGGTGACGATGTGAACGCCGCGGCCGGTCAGCGCATTGAGGCAAGCGGGAAGGGTGGCGACGAGCGTCTTGCCTTCGCCCGTCTTCATTTCGGCGATTTTGCCCTCGTGGAGGACTATGCCGCCGATGAGCTGCACGTCGAAATGGCGCATGTTGAGGAAGCGGCGGCCGGCTTCGCGAACGAGCGCGAAGGCAGGCACAAGGGCGGGCTGCAGAGCGGCTTGCAGTTGTTCCTTGTAGGAGGGCTCGGAAGGATCGGCGTCCTTTAATTCTTCCTGGACCTGTGTGCGGAGAGCGGAAAAGCGCTCCTTCAGCTCTTCGTTGGAAAGAGCCCGGACTTCCGCCTCGCGCGCGCCAATGGCGGCGATGGCGGGCTGCATTTTCTTGATATCGCGTTCGTGCTTCGTTCCGATGAACTTCGCTACGACGAGATCAACGATCTTCTCTGCTTGCATTCCGTGGTTACGATCCTGGAATTTGCGAAATGCTGGACGGCAAGTAAAGGGCGCCAGCCGAACTGTTTTATTCTAACTGTTTAGATGCGGGAGGGCCAATCGCCGGCGCAAAGCCGCGTCAGGCGGGCTGGCGGCAAAGAGCCGGGGAGGGGCTTTCGGGCTCGGTGCGGGCCGAGGCGGCCGGAGACGACGGCGCGCCCGCGTGATTTTCCGCCAGGAGGCGCCGGTAGCGGCTGCGTTCCTCGAGAGACATGTCCACGATTTCGAAAGCGATATCCTGGGCGCGGTAGTCGCGCATGAGCGCGGTGGCCTGCAGATGACGCAAGCCGAGTTGCAGCTTGAGCTGAACTGGGGTGCCCGGCGCGAGATGCCGGCTCGCGGTGGCAAGCCCCCCGGAGAGACTGGCGGTTTTGATTTCGAGCACGCACGCTTCCTTGAGGTTGGTGCTCACGGCACGAACGGGCTTCTGCAAGCGGACACGCGTGTGGCGGCGCTGGCGAACAAATTTGGAGTTCGAAACTACGTTGAGCGGAGCGAGAGCCAGGTCGGGCCGGTCAATTCCGCTCTTGGGGAGAAACTCGCGCGTCCAATCAGGATCGAGTTTTTCAAGCGCTTGCAGAGCGGCGATACGCAGCTCCTGCGGATGCGCGAACCCGAACACCTTTCTTGCCTCGGCGATGCGCTTGAGGCTGCTGATGGATTCGGGAGCGTTGATGCGCCCAAGCGCTTCGATGGCTTTGACGCGCAGGTATTGGCCGCCGCCTTGCGGAAGGTCGCCGTCAACTATGGTGAGCAGGCGCGGCATGGCGCCGCGATCGGCGGCCACGCCGATTTCATCGATGACGAGGGGCATGACCAGCGGATCGACGTGATCGAGCAAATCGAGCAGGATGCGGCAGCGCTCCGGAGCGCTGCTGGCGGAAATCTGGCGAACGACGCGGTCCTGCGCGCTGCGCGTGAATTCCTTGATGCGGCCCGGAAGGAAGACTTGAACGGCTTGCGCGTCGAGCTTGCTGAGGAGGCCGGCCATTTCGACGGCTTCCGTGATGGGGCCGCCCCGCACCGTGCTCCGGAGGTACTGAAGGCCCTCTTCGCCGAGGTCGTGGGCCAGGTTGGCGACGTGCTCCATATCGTCGCGAAGGCTGCAACGATTGAAGCGCGCGGCAAGTTGCTCCATCGCCGTATGCGGAAGCATTTTCAATACGTTTGTCAAGCCGGCTGCGGCTTGGCGGGCGCGCAGCGCTTCCTCGACAAATTCAGGAACGCGCTCCTCAATGCCCATCTTCGGTCGGAGAGTCCGGGCAATACCCGGACGCTGGGCTTCGACGCCGGAGACGAGGTCCAGCGCCTGCTCCATCGCGGAGAAGCAGCGCTTGGAAGCGGCTTCCTGGCTGAGCCGGACGAATGCGGCGCTGACCAGGCCCTGAATCTCCTGATCCTGCTCGACGCTGAGGCGCAAGCCAAGGTGGCGCATGGCTTCGCTAAGGAGCTTGGGATCGGCCTTGGCATACAGCTCGGCCAGTTCGGAGAGGCCAACCGCGGTCTTCTTGCGCGCGTCAACTTCCTCGCTTTCGGCGCAAGCGGCGTAATTCTGAAGAATGCTGATGGCTTCGGCGACGTTGCCTTGTTCGATCAGCCCGGCGACGTAGGACTGAACGTTCTTCGGCGGAATGCACCAGGCTTCATCGGAAAGCAAAACGGCGCGCTTGCCGCTTTCGGGGACAGCGGCCCAGAACTGGCGATCGAGAATTTCGCGATGCGTTTCCACAAGCATCCCGGCTTCGGCCATCTTGTCTTCGTGCGCGCCGAGAATCTTGCGCAGATTTTCGATTTCGCTGTTCATGCGATCGAGCATCTGGCGGACGGCATTGACTTTGACTTCGCCGCGCTCGAAGCGATCGATAGCGAATTTGATGGCGAGATGCTCGGCTAGCTGAACCAGCACGGCTTCGTCGGGCTTTTCGCTGGAGGCTTGCGCGGCGAGGCCGGCGATGGCCTGTTTCAGCGTGTCCTGAGCATTGAGCGGCAACTGCGACATCTGCTGCTGGAAGGCGACGGCAGCCGCGGGTCCGCCCTGGCCTGCGCCGACGGAACCAAAACTGGTGAGCGCGCCGAGGATGCCGAGGATTTCGTCTTCGCTCGCGGGGGCCCGGCTTGCGCCGGCGCCGCGCAGCGAACCGACAATCGCGGAGCGCTGGGAAAGCGGGCCGCCGTGGGCCGATGAAGGATTGGGCCCGGGCGCAAGCGCACCGGAAGAGGAGCTGCTGATGGCCGCGCTGGAGGAAGCCGCGGGGCTGACGAACTCTCCCGCTCCGACCAGGCCCGGCGCTGGCGCTTCGGAATACATCGAGCCGGATTGGGATCCCACGCCGCCAGGGACAGGTCCAAAACCCGGATCAAAGCCGGAACCAGGACTGGAACCTCGGCCAGAGCCGAAGCCGGAAGCCGCGCTGGCATTGCCTTCCATGCCAGCCGAGCCGGAGCCGGAACCGGCAGTAGCTCCGCCTGGCCCGCCTTCGGAGCCCTGGGCAGCGGCAATGAGCTCGAGCAGCTTTTGCGGGTCGTTGAGCCACTTCTTAAATTCGTCCTGCTGGTCGCCGAGGGAAGCGGCCGCCAGTTGCGCGGCCATGCTGGCTTCCTTCAGTCGCGAATCGGTGGCGACGAAGCAAATCTCGTTAATGCGAACACCTTTGGCTCCCGTGAGAGCCTGTTTGAGCTGCTGGGCAAGCTCGGCAGGTTTGGCTTTGCCCGTCGGAAACGCATGGACGAAGCGCCCTAGCTCCTCCTGCGTGATGGAGGAAAAGAACTGCACGCTGGCCAAACCGGCAGCGGACAGGAGCTGGGCGAATTGTTTTTCAGCAGGAGAGCCTTCGAGAGGCACGCCATCGAGAAGGAGCTGATTGCCCGTCGCGCCAAGAAGAAGCCCGGAGTCGCTGCCCATGGGAACAGCGGCATGAAGCTCGTTGAAGGCGATGTTCAACTGCTCGGTGGTCCGCACGTGGTCGTAGCCGTAGAGCCGGGCAAACTTCAACAGAATGTTGAGACTTCGCACAAAGGCGCGGCCGGCGGCGGTTCTTGGATCCACGGCTTTCATGCCACTGCGTATATCCCCAGGGGTAGAACTTCCCCACTAGTACCGTAGGCGCAGGCGCAGTACCCGGCAATGGTACAGAGGTCCCATGTGCCGCGCCGGTCATGACGACGTGAGGACGGGGGCAAAACCTGAACTGGGGGACGGGCGAGCCGAGGGGAAGTACAGGTCGAGAGGGGCGTGGGACGCAAGAAAATCAAGAGCTGGGGATTTCGCGCACCTCCTTGCACTATTTTGAGAGAGCGATGCGGCCGCGCCGCTTAGCGCGGTTGGTTACCTGAGCAGCGATGGGGAGTCCGCCGAGTTCCAGAAGCAAGCGGCGAAGGCGGCCCCGTTCTTCGAGGTCCATATCAACAAACTCGAATGCCATGGCTTGGGGACGAGCGCCGCGGACGATGGCTTGGGCCTTGATGTGGCGAACCCCGTGGGTGAGTTTCAGATTGAGCAATGAGCCGGGAGCAAGGTGGCGCTCACCGGAGCCGATGCCGCCGCTGAGGTTAAGTTCAGGGATGGAGAGACGAAAATTTTCGCGGAGATTTGTGGTGGAGGCGATGATGTTGCGCGAAAGTTTGAGGCGCGCGTAGCGCCGCTGGCGAATCACCGAGGCGCCGGGTTCGGGGTCGATAGGCTCGAGGGCGAGATCCTTGCGGTCGAGTCCGCTCGCGGAGAGCCGTTCGACGCCGACGGCCGGATCGAGACGCAGAAGGGCTTGCGCTGCGGCGATGCGGAGTTCGCTGGGATACACCCAGCGCCATACCTGCCGGGCTCCGAGAATATGCTGCAACGGGGCGCTGCCGGAGAGAGCGCGGAGCCGGCCGAGCGCCTCGATCGCCTTGATGCGGCAAAAGCCCGGTGTGTCATCAGACTCGACAAGACGGACCAGCCTGGGAATGCAAACGGGCTCGCCGCTCATGCCCATTTCGTCGATGGCAAGCGGCCGAATGAGCGGGTCCAGAGAATCGTAAAGCGCAACCAGCAGCCGGGCTCGATTTGGCGCGGGAGCGGAAGCGAGTTGCCGAACGGTGCGGTCGTGTGAAGAACGCGGCCATTGCGTCAGACGGACCGGCAGAATCTTCTCGACGGTCTCGGGGTCAATCTGGCTGAGGATGCCGACGACTTCGGCGGCTTCGTGGGCGGGCGCGGTCTGCAAGGCTTCGATGAGGCGCTGGACCGCTTCATCACCCAAACCCTTGGCGATGCTGGCGAGCAGTTCGCAATCCTCCCGGAAGCCGCAATGCCCGAACCGATTGGTCACATATTGCAGCGTGGCCTTGGGCATGAGGCCGAGGATTTCGGTCATGCCGTCCGCGATCTGGCCGGTGCGGAGCGCTTCCTCGACAAACTCAGGGAGACGTTCTTCGGTGCCAATGCGAGGGCGAAGGCTTTGCGTCGAGCCAGGACGCTGAGCCTCGACGGAATCGAGCGAGGCGAGCGCCTGTTGCATGGCCGGGTAGCAGCGTTTGGAAGCTGCTTCCTGGCTCATTCGCACGAAAGCCGCGCTCACGAGCGTTTGCAGCTCCGGCTCGCGCTCGATTGCCAGCTGATTGCCGAGGCGCCGAATGGCGTCCATGAGTGCGCTGCCGTCCCCCGAGCCGTAAAGCTCCGCCAGATCGGAGAGGCCGATAGCGGTCGTCCGGCGAGCTTCGGCGGCGTCAAGGCCGACGCACGCTGCGTATTTCATGAGGATTTCGTTGACCGTCTTCAGCTCGCCGCGCCGGAGCATGTCTTCCAGGAAAGCGCGCACATTGCGAGGCGGTACGCACCAGGCCTCCTCGGAAGTGAGCACTTCTTTTTTGTTTTCTTCCGGGACTTGCTCCCAGAACTCCTGGTCGAGCAGCTCCGTATAGCTCTGGACCTGAATGCCCGCGGCTGCCATCATTTCTTCCTGGGTGCCCAGGATTTTGCGCAGGGCTTCGATTTCCGTGTTCATGCGGTCAAGCAGTTGCTTGACCGCGTTTACGCGCAACTCGCCGCGCTCGTAGCTATCGAGGGCGAAGCGAATGGCCACATGCTCGGCGAGCCGCAGGAGCATTGGCCGATCCGGCTTTTCCGTGGGTGCTTGAGCGGCGAGCCCCGCGAGCGCCTGCTGCAACGTAAACTGCGCCCGAACGGGCATGGCACTGAGGCGCGACTGAAACGTCGGCATATCCATCTTGTTGTCGTTATCTTTGCGGGATTTGCCGAGCTGCGCGAAGAGACCAAGCATCGAGCGGACTTCATCCTCGGCAACGTTGAAGCCGGCACCGCTCGCCCCGGGGACGCTCCCGGAAGTCCCCGGCGATGCGGTGCCGCGTAACAAAGCAGAGGCCGTGAGCCATTTGCCAGGTGCTTGCGCTTCCGAGCCGAGTGGTCCAAGACTCCCACCTGGTCCGCCAGCTGCACCCGTCGCCGTTCCAAATCCTGGTCCGCCCGGGCCACCTCCAGGAAAACCACCTGAGCCAGGTCCCCCGGATCCCGAACCCGAGCCGTCGCCGCCAACGCCGGCACCTGCACCGCTGCCGGCACCCGCGGGCCCGCCACCGGCTCCGCCTGGACCGCTTCCAAAACCCAGGCCGCCAGGACCTCCCGAGCCACCTGCTCCGCCAGAACCGGAGCCAGCCTCCCACAAGCCGCCGCCCGAAGCGCCGCCGCTGCCGCTCCCCGAACCCGTGCCGCCGCCCGGACCGCCACCGCCAAATCCAGGACCGCTTCCCGAACCGCCCGAGCCTAGCCCTGGGCCTCCGCCACCGGGCCCGCGCCGGCTCTCCGCAGCCAGAATCATCTGCAACATTTTTTGCGGGTCTTCAAAGAAGTCGCGGTACTTGTCGCCCTCGGCGCCGAGAGCCTTGGCCGTGAGTTGCGCGGCGACTTTGATGCCCGCCACCGAGGAGTCTTCCGCGACGTAACGAATTTCGTTGACTTTGATACTGGTTTCGCCCGCCAGCGCGGCTTTCAACTGCTCGGCAAGCGAAGCCGGCTTCGCATTGCCGCTCGGAAAAGCGCGCACGAACCGCGCGAATTGCGCCTGCGTCACTCCAGGAGAAAAGTGGATGCTCGCGATTCCGGACGCCGTGAGAAGCTGCGCGAAACTGCGTTCACCGGCCGCTGAACCGAGTGGAACACCATCCAGGAGAATTTGGTTCCCGGAAGCACCCAGCAACAAGCCGCTGCCGGCGCTTTCCTCGAGCGCGGACTTTAGTTCTTTCCAAGTGGTTTCAAATTGAGCGGCCGTGCGCACGTGTCCGAATTCATACAAACGTGCGAATTTCAGCAGAATGTTCAGGCTGCGGACAAAAGCCCGCGCCGCTCCGCGAGTTTCGGCGCTCATATCGTTCGCTGAGGCAAACGGCCCCTCGGTGCTCTTACTCTACACTAGTCTCCGTATACGAGCGGAAACAAGCGTTGTAAATTGCTCTGTGGCTATAGCAGTAACACAGCACGAGATTCTCCGCGATAAGGCCCGGCGCCACGCGCCCAGGCGGACGGACCCGGCGGCAGGCATCCGCGAAACCTGCGGACAGCCATTGACTCACCCGGCAAATTCGCCGAGAGAAAGTTGCTGCCTTGCTACGCCAGCCGTAGAATACGCGAGAGCAGGCCTGCCCCGTCTTGGCGAGGGCACCAGCCAGTTGTCTCGATTTGCTCATGGCTGACCAGCAACCAGACCGCTTCAAGCCAGAAATGCCGGCAATCCCCGGTGTTGCCGCAAATGGACCACCCCGCGGCCCAGGCAATCCGGCGGTTCGCATGTTCGGTGCTCTGGTTGGTGCGCTGCTCGTTTTCTTTATAGGTGCGCGTCTTTTTCTGCGCGCAAAGCAGCCACCGCCGCCTCCGCCCGAGCCGACGCCTCAAATTGAGGTCCCTGCGCCGGCCGCCGACCCAACCGCCGGCATCCCGCGCGCCACGGAAACAAACCCCGAGATTGCCACCCTGGCGGAAATGTCCGAGCCCTGGTCCAGCAAGGAGTTCTTCTATAAAAACCCGCTCACGGGCGAGAACGTTCCGGCTCTGCTGATCCGGTTGCCCAATACTCCGGCTACACAGTCGAGAGGCTACTGGGCGCTGGCCATGAAAGCGGCTTATGGGGACTGCAAACTGGAATACGTGACGGATATAGCGAAATTGAAGTCGGACTACGATTTCAAGGCAGCGCGACATCCGATGGTTGGCAATCCGTGCAGCCGCACACTCTTCGACCCAACGCGAATGGCCAACCTGCCGGGCAATATCTGGGTGCAGGGTGCCATCGTGCAGGGCTCGGACCTGCGGCCGCCGCTGGGCATCGAAGTGCAGATCCGCGGCAACGAGATTCTTGCAGTTCGAATGGAATAGGAATTTTTTTCTGCCGCGCTGGAAGACCTCCCTCGTCGGCACAAGCTAGCGTGCCGGGTCTCAAATTCCCCTGTTGGCCACAAATTCTAGGGTTGACATCGCCGGCATGGGACGTTAAATGTCTGCCCCATGCAAACCACACAGAACATCTCCTTGCCTAAATCCACGCGGCGGCGATTCCTGCAGGCCGGCGCGGCCGCTTCCGCTCTGGCGTTTGCTTCCACCCGCTCCACGGCGGCAGTGCCGGCGGACGCTGCTTCTCTTCCTCCAGGCTTTGCGGACTTGAAGCCGCTTGGCGATCGGGTGAAACCCATCACGGCGGATGAGTTCCGCCAGCGGATGGCGAAAGCGCAGAGCCTGATGGCGGCTTCACAGCCGAAATACGATGCGCTCTTCTTCGCGCCGGGAACGTCGCTCTATTACTTCACCGGCATTCGCTGGGGCGTCAGCGAGCGGCTGCTGGCATTGCTCCTGCCGCGCAGTGGAGAGCCGGTGCTGGTCGTTCCGGCGTTTGAAGAAGGGCGGCTGCGCGAACAACTCAAGTGGCCGATCGAAGTGCGCGTCTGGCAGGAAGACCAGAGTCCAACGCAGATCGCCGCAGGCGCGCTTGCGGATCGCGGCGTTCGCACCGGGCGCATCGGCATCGAGGAAACGGCGGCGTTTACCTTTGTGGACCACCTGCGGCATGCCGCGCCGGGATGCGAATGCGTCTCGGCGGATCCCATCACCATCGCTTGCCGCGGCGTGAAGTCCGCCAACGAACTGGCGCTCATGCGGCTGGCCTGCGACGCAACCTTTGATGTGTACCGCGCTGTATTCGCTTCGATTAAGGTCGGCATGTCGCAAAACGAAATCGCCGGACTGCTGCAGGCTGGCTTCGCCAAAATGGGCCTGCGCGGCGGCGGGCTCGTGCTGATCGGTCCCTCGGCGGCTCTCCCGCACGGCACGGTGAAGCCCGGCACGCTGAAGGAAGGCGACGTGGTGCTCATTGATGGGGGCACGAGCGTCGAGGGCTATGAGTCCGACGTCACGCGCACGGGCGTGGTGGCCGGCAAGCCCAGCGACAAAGTCCAGACGGTGTATGAGATTGTTCGCCATGCGCAGAACGCCGCGCTCGATGCGGCCCGCGCCGGCCGGTTATCAGGCACGGTCGACGATGCTGCGCGCGCCGTCGTGACGAACGCAGGATACGGTCCGGACTATAAATATTTCACGCATCGGCTCGGCCACGGCATCGGGCTCGATGGGCACGAGCATCCTTACCTTGTGCGCGGCAGCAAGACCGTGCTGGAACCCGGCATGACCTTTTCCAATGAGCCAGGGATCTACATTCCAGGCGAGTTTGGCCTCCGCTGCGAAGATGACATGGTCATCACGCCGGATGGCGCGGCGCAGTTGCTCACGCCGGGTTTTCAGGTTTCGCTTGAAAAACCGATGGGCTGAAACCGCTCCCGCGCGGCCGCCAAGGGCCGGACGCCCGGAATGTCGAACACCTACAAGGTCCTGAGCGCGTTGCAGAAATCCACGATTCGCTGCTCCGCCCAGTACCGTTCGTTCCCGGAAAAACGCGATATGAAGGCGCAATGCCCGCCATACCGCGGCGCCACGAAACGAACGCACGGATTCTGCCCCAGTCCCAGCGGCGCAAACAAGCTGTAGGGCACGAAAGGATCGTCCTGCGCCGTGATCACCAGCAACGGCACGCGCACCCGGTCTACCACTCGCTTGGCGCTGGCCGCTTCGTAATATTCGGCCGCATCGCGGTAGCCGAATTGCGGCGCGGTGATGGCGTCGTCGAATTGCCGTACCGTTCGGATGGCCCCGAAACCGTCGACCGGATAGCGGTCCGGGAAGAGGCGCGCTTTCTTCCAGTAGTGGCGCATCAGACCGCTCACAAAATGCCGCTGGTACAGAACGTTTTCGCGTCTCTCGAGGGCATCGGCGCAAGCGGCGAGGTCGAGCGCCGGATTGACCGCGCACACGCCGCGCAACTGCGACGGCGCCGAGTCGCCCAGTTCGCCGGCCATCTTCGTCACCAGGTTGCCTCCCATCGAGTAGCCGGCGCAGAAGATCTGCTCGAAGCCGTCCTTCTCAATCAGCTCTTCCAGCACCGCCCGGTAGTCGCCGCTCATTCCGGAGTTGTAGAGCGTGGGCGTCAGCGTTTCCGTCCCGCCGCAGTTGCGCTGGTTCATCCGCACAACATGGAATCCGTTCCGGTAGGCTTTCTCTGCGATGCCGCGAACGTAGTTCGAATCGCTCGAGCCCTCCAGCCCATGCACGATGACCATTACCGGGATGTGGCGTTGCTTCTCGCCCTGCCAATGGCAAATCCCGAGCACCTTCGACCATGGGTCGACCTGAAAAAGACGCTTTTGCGCTAGCGGCAAATGGATGCGCCGCGGCACAAACGCGGACGCTATGGTCTGTGCATGCCCGTTTCTGAGCAAGGGATGCGGCTGGAACTCCGGCATTTCGCCCGGCATGGCGAAGACTCTAAAGCAGGCGCTGAATCGGATACAAGGGAGGTGGCCGGGCATGGCCACGCACGCCCCGTAAGCAGTGTCAGTTCGAGCAAGCGGCAGCGGCCGGTCGCTTGTGGCAGAGGGCCACTTTCGGCGAGAAGCCCTGCTAACGCGCTGAATCTCTTCCGGACGCCGCCGTCTATGATATTCCGTAGATAAAATTTATCAGCGACAGATATTTCTTGTATAAACGATTCCCTGTGAATATCTAACTATTTTATTTTCATCATCATACTGGATGACTAGTTTGGCAGAAAAATTGCCCAAATCAGGGCAACTTTACGGGGGAATCGAAGCCAGGGAGCCTCGGAGCTGGATGTCTTAGGCAGCCTTTCCTTGCGATTAAGGCCAATCCCCTGCTGATTCAGATCGGCTTTGAAGCTGCCGCCGGAGAAGCAGACCTGCGTTCGTCGCATCTGCTTCATGTCGCGGCACTTCGCAATTTGGGTTTCCGCGAGGAAGTCCAGGTGGTCACGGGATCAAGCTCGAAAAATCTTGGAGGGTAGGGACAAATATGAAGCGACCAATGTATCTTGTGTTGGCGGCGCTCTTGCTGCTGACGTTGGGAAGCGGCAAGGCGTTCGCCCAAGCGACAGCCAGCGCCACGATTCAGGGAACGGTTGTAGATCAGACGCAGGCCGCCATTCAAGGCGCTCAGGTTGTTGCCAAGAACAAAGGCAACGACACGACGCGCACCACGACAACAAATGAAACCGGTTACTACCGTTTCGAGCTTTTGCCAGTCGGCGTCTACACCGTAACCGTCACCAAGGCCGGCTTCGCCACCTTCGCGCAGACCATCGAAGTCATGGTCGGCCAGACCGCCACCGTCAACTCCGAACTGAAGCCCGGCGCGGCATCCGAAACGATAGAGGTCACCTCGGAAGCTCCGCTCTTCGACGAAGCCAAGACCAGCGTCAGCGTCAATATCACGCCGAAGGAAGTCGAACAGTTGCCCATGGTCGGCCGCGATGTCGCCAACCTCGCTTATCTCGCCCCCGGCGTGCGAGCCACGGACTCCTACGATCCCACGAAAAACCGCTACGCTATCCTCTCCGTCAACGGCGAAGGCGGCCGCAACGTAAACGTCACCGTCAATGGCGTGGACAACAAGGACAATACTGTCGGCGGCCCCGTGATGCAGCTGCCTCTGGAAGCCGTCCAGGAATTTCAGATTAGCACTCAGCGCTTTTCTGCGGAGAACGGCCGGTCGGAAGGCGCCGCGATCAATATGATCACCAAGACGGGCACGAACGAATTCCATGGTTCCGTTTTCAGCTATTTCCGTGACACTGCTTTTAACACCGATGAAAAAGTGCCCGACGGTCACGGAAGCTGGAACCCTGCTCACCCTGACTACACACGGCAGCAGTTCGGCGGTTCTTTCGGCGGTCCCATCCTCAAGAACAAGGTTTTCGGATTCTTTGCCATCGAACGCGAACGTGAACACCAAGGACTAGAGGAGACCGGCACCTCCTTCACGGAATTGACGCTCGCAAAGCAGGCGGGACTAGCGGCCCAGCCCGCCTCCGTGATTCCGCGTCCCTTCTTTGAAACACGCTACAACGGCCGCGTGGACTGGAATATCAATCGCAACAACAATGCCTATATCTCTTACAATTCGCAGGCCAACAACAGCCTCAATGATCAGTCCGACGGCACCGGCGATCTCACCAACGGCAACTTCACGAAAAACCACATGCAGTTGGCCAACATCACCTTGAATTCAAACCTCAACAGCACGACCATCAATCAGTTCACCCTCGGCTACCAATACTGGAACAACGTCATCGACAGCAACATCAGCGTCCCTCTCGTCACCTTCCCCAGCGCCTCCTTCGGCACCAACACCAACGTTCCCCAGCAGTCCTACCAGAAAAAGTGGCAGTTCAAGGACGACATCTCGAAGATCGTTGGCAAACACACCTTCAAGGCCGGCGTGGACTTCATTCACAATCCCGTCGAAGGCGGCTTCTTTGAGTTCAACTCCACTCTCGAAATCGACTTCGCGGACGACCCCAGCACGATTCTCACGGACTCAACGAAGTATCCCCAGGGGTTCGCTACGCCTGGAGCGGTCGCAAGCATGAGCCTCGCCAATGGCGATCCCCATTTCCTGGTCGCCACCAAGCAGCTTGGCCTCTATTTCCAGGATGACTGGAAATTCAACAACCGCCTGACCTTGAATCTCGGCCTGCGATGGGATAAGGACTTCAACATGATTGGCGGCTCCGACATCAAGAACAGCCGAACCTATCTCGCGCTCGTGAACTACAACAACCCCGTCTCCAATCCTTACGTCGCCAGCATCGCTCACGACGATAACAAGGACTTCAGCCCTCGCGTCGGCTTCGCCTACGACCTGACTGGTGAGGGCAAACACGTGATCCGTGGCGGCTTTGGCCTCTACTATGGAAACGTGTTCCAGAATATTCCCCTGTTCATGGAGCAGATGAGCAACGCGACCGTCTTCCAAACCGTGCTCAGCCTGACCAGCCCCACCGATCCCGTTCCCGGCACAGGCTTGACTCTCGGCCAATGGCAATATGGAGTTAGCCCCTTGCCAACTACTCCGCCTCCGTCCTCGGAACTCGCTCCCGGCAGCGTCGGCCGCTTAATGGATCCAAACTATCGCAACCCCGTCACGGAGGAATTCAACCTCGGCTATAGCTGGGCTTTGAATCCCACTTCGGTGTTCGAGGCCGAATTCACCCATGTCCAGGGTCTGCACGAAAACAAGACCATCAACATCGATCAGCGTGTTCCCGTCGGCGGCGTCTGCTGCACCGCGCCCCTCAATGGACTGCTCGCACCCGGTACCAGCAGTGCCCAATTCGCGAGCGTCCGCAACGACGAATCTATCGGCCGCTCTCGCTACGACGGTGCCAACTTCAGCTACCGCAGGCGCCTGACTCATCATTTTTCCGTCAACGCCAACTACACCCTCTCCTGGGCCTATTCCTATGACGGAGGCGGCGGCTCTTTCCGAAATTATCCGCGCCTCCCGAATAATCCCTTCGCCAGCTATGAATGGGGTCCTTCCCCCAACGACGAACGCCATCACATCACCATCAGCGGCATTTTTGACCTGCCCAAGGGCTTCCAGCTCGCGCCGATTATGCAATACGGCTCGGCGCGTCCCTATGCCGTCACCAATTCCTCCAACACTCTCAACACGGGCTGCTGCGCCGTAGCCGTCGTCGTTCCTAAGAACGACCCGACCAACTGGTTTGCCTTTGCTGGTAACAACGCCGGAGCCCAAAACTGCTTCTACGGCCTCAACGGCGCGGCTCAGGACTGCACCATTGCCGCTTACGACCCGCTCCGCGGAGACCCATTCTTCGAGCTCGACCTACGCCTGGCGAAGAACTTCCGCTTCGGCGAGCGCATGAACTTGCAGCTTGTGGCTCAAGCCTTCAACCTGACAAACCGCGCCAACTACGGCAACGACTTCAACGGAAATATCGCCAGCCCTTCAACCTTCGGGCATCCTGCCGGCTTCATTAACCCCGCCAGCACTATCGTTCCTCTGGCCCTTTGGGGTGAATTCGGCCTCCGCTTCACCTTCTAGCATTCACAACCGCAACGCTGATCGCCGGGCTGGCTCGCGAGCGCCAGCCCGGCTTTTTATCTCTCGCTTGACGAACCGCGCGGGTTGCCGCCGCGACGAGGCCCGCGCTTCCAAAGCCGCGGCTTCAACTTGACCCGCTTTCGCCCGGCCCATACAATAAAGGCTTCCCGTGCTGCATGGTTTCGATTTGGTGAATGCATTTGACGGCCCAGCGGCCACCCGCTGGGCTGCGCTGTTTTAGGGCCGCTGCTGCCCGCACTTCCACGGTTCACGCGAGGATGGAATGATCGAAGGCTCGATACCCGAAGCTCTTACTTTTGACGACGTTTTGCTTGCCCCGGGCAAATCCAGCGTTTTGCCGAATCAGGTCGATACGCGCACCTGCTTCACCAAGCGCCTCGCTCTCAACATCCCTCTCGCCTCCGCCGCCATGGACACCGTCACCGAATCCCGCCTCGCGATCGCCATCGCCCGCCAGGGCGGCATCGGCATTGTCCACCGCAACATGCCCATCGACCGCCAAGCCGAGGAAGTTGATCGCGTAAAGCGCTCGGAAAGCGGCATGATCGTCGATCCCGTTACCATCTCCCCGGACATCACCCTCCGCCAGGCCCTCGAAATCATGACCAAGTACCGCATCTCCGGCCTTCCCGTCACCCGCGGCACTCGCCTTACCGGCATTCTTACCAATCGCGATCTCCGCTTTGAAAAAAATCATTCTCTCCTCGTCGGCCAGGTCATGACCAAGGACAATCTCGTCACCGTCCCGGTCGGCACCACTCTCGAAGAAGCCGAACGCATTCTGCAAAAGCATCGCATCGAAAAGCTCCTCGTCGTTGACCAGGATTTCAACCTCAAGGGCCTCATCACCGTAAAGGACATCCAGAAAAAGCTCGAATATCCGCGGGCTGCGAAAGACGAGCAGGGCCGCCTCCGCGTTGGAGCCGCCGTCGGCGCCACCGGCGATTTCCTCGAGCGCTCCGTCGAAATGTCCAAGTGCAAGGCCGACGTCCTCGCCGTTGATACCGCCCACGGCCACACGGACACGGTCATGTCCGCCATCAAGGCCATCCGTCACCGCTTGCCGGAAATGCAAATCATCGCCGGCAACGTTGCCACATTTGACGGCGCGCGCGACCTCATCTCCCTCGGCATTGACGGCCTGAAAGTCGGCATTGGCCCCGGCTCCATCTGTACCACGCGCGTCGTCACCGGCGCCGGCGTTCCCCAGCTTACCGCCATCATGGAAGCCGCGCGGGCGGCCAAAGGCACCGGCGTTCCGATCATCGCCGATGGCGGCATCAAGTATTCCGGCGACATCACCAAAGCCATCGCCGCCGGCGCCTCCTGCGTTATGATCGGAAGCCTCTTTGCCGGCACCGAGGAATCGCCCGGCGAAACCATTCTCTATCAGGGCCGCACCTTCAAGTCCTATCGCGGCATGGGCTCCACTGCCGCCATGGAAGCCGGCTCCGATCGCTACTCCGTCGTGCAGGATTCCTCCGAACGCGGCAAGTCCGTCCCCGAGGGCGTCGAAGGCCGTGTCCCCTTCAAAGGGCCTCTCGCCGCCCTTACCGACCAGCTTGTCGGGGGACTGAAGAGCGGCATGGGCTACGTCGGCGCATCCAATCTCCGCGAGCTCTCCGAGCGCAGCCGCTTTGTTCGCATCACCGCCGCCGGACTCCGCGAGAGCCACGTGCACGACGTCATCATCACCCGCGAAGCCCCGAACTATCGCATGGAGTAGCCCGGCTCTTCATGAAAAATATCCTCCGCTTCTGGTGGCCGGCCATTGTCTGGGCCATGGTGATTTTCTTCATGTCCACGGACATGTTCTCCTCCGAGCACACGGCCGCCGTCATCACGCGCATTTTTCACCGGCTGATCCCTTCGCTCTCGGCGCATCAGCTTCGCGAAATCAATCACGTTATTCGCAAGACCGCGCATTTCTCCGAGTATTTCGTCTTCGGCTTGTTTCTTTATCGCGGATTTCGTGCCGGCCAGAAGGGCTGGCGCTGGACTTGGGCGCTTGCGGCGTGGTTCTCCGCCGCGCTCTACGCGTCGCTTGACGAAATTCATCAGGCCTTCGTCCGCAGCCGCACCGCTTCCCCTTACGACTCCTTGCTGGATTCCGCCGGCGCTCTCTTCGCGATCCTGGCGCTCTATCTCTACTTCCGCTTTCGCCGCGCCAAGTCCCCGCCGCTTCTCGAAGCCGTTCGATAGTGCCTCTCTCGCGCGCCCCGCGCGTGCGCCCGCCAGAATGCGTCCACCGCTCCTTCCGCCAGCCATTCCAGGCTCATGCTCGAACCGAAGATCTGCCGGTACATCAGGGGGCCGAGCAGCAGCGCGACGCCCAGCTCTTCATCGATCGTCGCCGGAAAAATTCCCTGGTCCACTCCGCGCCGCATCAGTTTCTTCAATTGCATCCGCGCCCGGTCCATCACCCGCGTTTTCCAAGCGCGCGCAAAATTAAGATTGCGCGCGGAATACGCGATCAGGTGCGGCATCAGCCGCTGTAGAACCTCCGCCTTCTTGCTCGAAGGCTCATATTTCAGGAACGCTTTCAAATCCGCCCGCAGATCCCCGGAATCCAGCTCCGGCGGTCCCGCATCCAGGTGATGCACGTACTCCATGACGGCCAGGCAGAGGGCGTCTTTATCCGCCCAATGCTTGTAGATTGTCGCTTTGCTTACCCCGGAGGCCGCGGCGATGGCGTCCACGCTGGTGCCGTCGATCCCGCGCTGCGCGAAAAGCTGCGTTGCGGCCTCCAGCACTCTGCCGTGCGCGCGCTCGCTCAGTCCTCGCGGCATTGCTCAAATCTCGATTTTCGAGAAGCGCCATGCGCCCACGCACAGAAGCGCGATCGCGACCACCGCCAGCACAATCGCGTCAATGCTCATGCCGAAATGCGCGGCGCCGATGAGTGCGCCGCGGAGCCCGTCCACGCCATACGAAAGCGGGTCAAGGCTCGTCACAACGGCCAGCGCCTTTGGCAGATTGTTCAGCGGAAAAAGCGCTCCCGACAAGAAGAAAATCGGCAGCACCAGAAAATTCATGATGAGCTGAAAGCCCTGCATATCTTGCAGGCTTGAGCCAATGGCGGTGCCCAGCGCGCCGAAGAGAACCGCGATCATGGCCATGAACAGGATGCCAATCGGAATCATCGGCAAACTAACCGGCCGGAATCCCGCGACGAGGCAAACCACAACGATCAGCAGTCCTTGCAGCATTGCCACCGTCGCCCCGCCAAGCGTTCGCCCGATCATCACTTGTATCCGCGGCACCGGCGCCACCAGCGTCTCCTTCAAAAAACCAAATTGCCGGTCCCACAACAGCGCGATCCCCGAAAAAACCGACGTGAACAGCACCGCCATCCCGATGATTCCCGGCGCCATGAACTGCAAATAGCTGCCTCGCCCTGCTTTCTGGAACACCGGCCCCAAGCCGAATCCCAGCACCAGCAAGTAAAGCAACGGCTGCCCCAGCGACGCGATGATCTGCACTCGCGATCGCGTGTACTTCTTGACTTCCCGCAGCCACAAAATATAGATCGCGCTCATCGCCGCCCTCCTCCCCTCCACATTCTTGCAAACTGCCGCATCTGGTCCGCCGAACTGGCGGCTTCCTCGCGAATCGTCGAGCCCGTCAGCGCCAAAAACGCTTCTTCCAGCGATTCGGTTTCTGTCTGTCGCTTCAGCTCGCTCGCCGTCCCGATCGCCACGATCTTTCCGTGATCGATTACGGCGATGCGGTCCGCCACCCGGTCGGCTTCGTCCATGTAGTGTGTCGTGAGGAAAACGGTGACGCCATCCGCTTCGTTCTGCTTCTTGACATGAGTCCAGAGCTGGTTCCGGCTCTGCGGGTCCAGCCCCAGCGTCGGCTCATCGAGGAATAGTATCTTCGGCGTGTGCAGAAACCCGCGCGCGATTTCCAGCCGCCGCCGCATCCCCCCGGAAAACGTCTTCACCAGCGCGTCGCGCTTGTCCCAGAGCTCAAACAGCTTCAGCAGCGTCTCGCTGCGTTCTCGCCGCACTCTGCCCGGCACGTGATAGAGCACGCCGTGCAGCTCCATGTTTTCCCAGGCCGTCAGGTCCTGATCCAGACTGGGATCCTGAAACACGATCCCAAAGCGCTGCCTCACTTCATGTTCGCGCTTCACCGGATCGAGTCCGTCCACTTCCACCCTGCCGCTCGTCGCCTTCATCAGCGTGGTCAGAATCTTGATCGTCGTCGTCTTCCCCGCTCCGTTCGGACCCAAAAATGCGAAAATCTCGCCCTTTCGTACCTCGAACGAAATGTTATCCACCGCCGTGAAGTCCCCGAACCTCTTCACCAGGCTTTCCACTCGAATCATCGCCCCTCCAAGACTGCCTTGCAAAAACGCGCCCCTGGACCCGCATGCTAAAAAAGTGCTCTGCATACTAAACGGTTCAGTTTAGTATGTCAACCGCCGCGACATTCTTCGCCCCGGCTCCTTCCCGCCTTCATCTCCTCGAGCACCCCCTCGGCAGCTTCCCCTCATTCGCCTTCAATGGACGCTCCGCCATCCTGCCAGTGACCCGCCCCTGCAGAACTTCTCGAAAAGGTTTCTGCTTTTCTCTGCTCGGCCTCCCAAATCCCCTGTTCTGGGCGGCCGCATCCTCTCGCTGGAATTGCGCTCGGCCTCATTTGTCCGGGTGTGCCCCAGCTTCTTGCGGGGCCGCCAGGCCGGCTGCTTTTCCCTTCTGGAAAACGATCAACGCCGTGCAAATCTGGAAGCAAATTCCTACCGCAACCTGGTTTCCTGCTGTGTTGAATGCAACTTGCAAAAAAGGCGAACGGCTCGCACGAGATTTTCTCCGTTGGCTTTATCGCGAGCAGGCCTCACCACCGCCGAGTTTGCCGGTCGCCTCCGCGGCCTCGACGATCTCGCCGCCGGCAGACTTCGCCCTCTTCTAGGCGCTTCGCTCGAACCTAGCGCCCCCCGGCGGCGGTTCCCTCCAAGCGTGCCGGGATTCACCCCGCCTCTCGCAAGCGGCTCCGCGGCACTTCGCTTTCCTGGCCGGAACCTCCAGCGCTGTGCGTTTCGTCTCCGCACGGCGGTCCTGCCAGCCCCTTTCCTCGCCAAGGGCGCCCCCGCAAGACTCCCGCCTTTCGACCGGTTTAGAAAATCTCCTGAAAACGCGCCGCCCGCTTTGGCGCGGCCAAAGCGGGCGGGAAAGTGTCAGGTTGTGCGGATTGGCGCGGCCAGTTTGCCGGTGCTCGATCTTCAGCTCGCCGCTTCGGCCGGCTCTTCCTTTTTCGCGCGCTCCTTCTTTTCCTTTTTCTTGAACTCGTAGTTCACGAGCTCGAGGATGGCCACCTTGGCCCCGTCGCCGGCGCGCACGCCCGCCGGAATGATACGGGTATATCCTCCGGCACGGTCCGCGAACTTCGGCGCGATCTCGCTGAAGAGCTTTTGCGTCACTCCCGCGGTCATGATGTACGCCGCCGCTTGGCGCCGCGCGTGCAGCGTATCGCGCTTCCCGAGCGTGATCATTTTTTCCGCCACCGGCCGCGCCGCCTTCGCGCGTGTCAGCGTCGTGGTGATTCGCCCGTGTTCGAAAAGATTGGTCACCAGGTTACGCAATGTCGCGCGGCGATGCCACGGATTCCGTCCCAGCTTCGATCCTGATTTCAAATGTCGCATCGTCCAGTGTCCTTGTCCCTGTAAGCCGTCGCCTTACAGCCCGACGGTGTCTTCCGCCGCAGGCGGCGCCGTCTGGCTCGGCAGCGGCGGCCAGATAATCCGGCCGTGCTCGTCGAACTTCATGCCCAGGCTCAAGCCCATCTTCACGAGTATGTCCTTGATCTCGTTCAGCGACTTGCGCCCGAAGTTTTTCGTCTTGAGCATTTCGTTCTCGCTCTTCTGCACCAGCTCCCGGATCGTCTGAATATTCGCGTTCTTCAGGCAATTGTAGGAACGCACGGAAAGCTCCAGCTCTTCCACGGAACGGTCGAGGTGTTCGAGCCGCGGGTCGTGCGACGTGTCCACCGGCGCCTCCACCGTGTCCACCGGCTCCTCGAAGTTGATGAAGATGCTCATGTGGTCCTTCACCAGCTTCGCCGCCAGCCCGATAGCGTCCTGCGGCGTCAGCGCGCCGTTGGTCCACACTTCGATCATCAGCTTCTCGTAGTCGGTCATCTGTCCGAGGCGCGCCGCCTCCACCGAATAGTTCACCTTGCGCACCGGCGAGTGCACGCTGTCCACCGGAATGTACCCGATGGGCAGGTCCTCGTCGTAGTTGCGGTCCGCCGCCACGTACCCGCGTCCGTTCTTCACCCGCATCTCGATCTGCAGCTTGCCGCCTTCGCTGACCGTCGCGATATACACGCTCTTGTCCAGCACCGCGAAGTCCGCGTCTTCCTCGATCTGCGCGGAAGTCACCGGGCCCGGCTGCTCGACGTTCAAATAGATCGTCTTCGGCAGGTCCGTGTTCAGCTTGATGGGCACCTGCTTCAGGTTGAGGATGATATCCGTCGCGTCCTCCACCACTCCTGGAATCGAGGAGAACTCGTGCAGCACTCCTTCGATTTTCACGGCGGTGATGGCTGCGCCTTCAATCGAGCTGAGCAGCGCGCGCCGCAGTGCGTTGCCGACCGTCGTGCCCCATCCGCGCTCGAACGGCTGCGCGGAAAAGCGCCCGTACTTCTCGGTCAGCGTCTCCATCTCCGGCGCGAGTCGCTTTGGCTTCTGAAATCCCTTCCACATCGTGTTCCTTCCTTCCGGCGGTTCCGCGGAACCGCCATCGAATCTCTTGGGCCGAATCTCGTTCCAGCCGCTTCAGCCGGCGCGGGGCGCTTGCTGACTCCCGCGCCGCGCCTTCCTTACTTCGAATACAGCTCGACGATAAGCTGCTCGTTGAATGACGGCGTCTGAATATCCTCGCGCTTCGGCATCGCCACCACTTTGGCGCGCAGTTGTTCCCGGTCCGTTTCGAGCCACGGCACGGCGTTCTGGCTCTGCGCCACGTTGCGCGCGTCCAGCACCATCGCGTTCTGCTTCATGTTTTCCTTGATGCTCACCTCGTCGCCCGGCTTCACCAGGTAGGACGGGATGTTCACCTTCTTGCCGTTCACCCGCACGTGGCCGTGCAAAATGAACTGGCGCGCTTGCGCGTGCGAGGACGCGAAGCCCGCGCGGTTCACCACGTTGTCCAGGCGCCGCTCCAGCGTGATGATCAGGTTTTCGCCGGTGGGGCCTTTCATGCGCACGGCCTTCTCGAAATACGAGCGGAACTGCCGCTCGAGCAGGCCGTAGGTGCGCTTCACCTTCTGCTTCTCGCGCAACTGCAGTCCGTAACCGGCCACCTTCGCACGGCGCGATTGCCCGTGCTGCCCCGGCACGAAATTGCGCTTTTCGATCGCGCACTTCTCCGTAAAGCACCGCAGGCCCTTTAGAAATAACTTCTGCCCTTCCCGGCGGCACAGGCGGCAGACCGCTTCTCGATGTCTCGCCAACTTCTTCCTCCTTGACCTCAGGTGACGACCGGTTTACAGGCTGGCAGCCCTTCCTCCCGGTCCATCCCGCAACTGCAACTGCTTACCCCAGCTGGCCTCGAGAGTTCGCGCTCGCGAAATCGCAAGGCACCTCCAGTCCGCAACCGAGCAACCCTCACGCTCAGACGCGGCGGCGCTTCGGCGGACGGCACCCGTTGTGCGGAATCGGTGTCACGTCCCGAATCACCACGATGTGAATGCCGGCCGCGGCCAGCGCGCGCACCGCGGATTCGCGGCCCGAACCCGGTCCCTGCACGCGCACCTCGACCGACTTCAAACCGTACTGGTCCCGCGCCGTGCCCGCCGCTGAAAGCGAAGCCTGCTGCGCGGCGTACGGCGTGCCCTTCCGGGACCCCTTGAACCCGATCGCGCCCGCCGAAGACCAGCACAGCACGCGCCCATCCGGGTCCGTGATGGTGATCTGCGTGTTGTTGAACGACGCGGCGATATGCACCACGCCGTGCGGCACGACCCGCCGCTCGCGCTTCTTCTTGAATTCCTTCTTGCGCTTCGCCGCTGCCGCCGGCTTTGCCGGCGCGCCCGTATCCGGCGCCGCGCCTTGAGGTTCCTTAGCCACTGTTCACTCCGTTCTCTCAGCTGCTCGAATCCAACAGCTCGAAATTCTCGTTCGGCTGCGCCCGCCAGCCGCGTCCTGCGCCAGCGTCCACGCCCACAGGCGGAAGCCCTGCGCCGCCCGCCCCCGGCAAGACGCCTCGAAAAACTAGCCCTTCTTGCCTTTCACCTGCTTCTTCGCCGCAACCGCGCCGCGCCGCGGCCCCTTGCGCGTCCGCGCGTTCGTGTGCGTGCGCTGCCCGCGAACGGGAAGATTGCGCCGGTGCCGGATCCCCCGGTACGCCTGAATTTCAATCAGGCGCCGGATGTTCATCTGAATCTCCTTGCGGAGATCGCCTTCGACGCGGCCTTCCTGCTCGATCACCTGGCGGATGTGATTCACTTCGTCTTCCGTCAGATCGCGAATCTTCTTCGTGTGATCCACGTTGGCCTTCGCCGCGATCTTGCGCGCGCGCGCGCGGCCAATCCCATAAATCGAGGTCAGCCCGATCCACAGCCGCTTCTGCGGCGGTAGGTCAACACCTGCTATGCGTGCCATGTTCTTTTTCTCCCAAACCTTTCCAACTGGCCTGTTTTGTTCGAAACGCTGCCGCGAATTCCCCGGGCTACCCTTGCCGCTGCTTGTGCTTCGGGTTGACGCAAATCACCCGCACTACGCCCCGCCGGTGGATCACCTTGCATTTGTCGCAAATTTTTTTAACGCTCGCCCGGACCTTCATGCTCTTCCCGCTCCTTGAGTTCCTTGCCGCCCGGCAACCGCGCCGGGCAAGCACTCGCCATTGGATGCTACTTGTACCGGTACACGATTCTCCCGCGCGTCAGGTCGTACGGTGAAAGCTCCACCGCAACCTTGTCCCCCGCCAAGATGCGTATGAAGTTCTTCCTCATTTTTCCGGAGACGTGGGCGAGGACCTGGTGTTTGTTCTCCAGTTCGACGCGAAACATCGCGTTCGGCAGCGGCTCGATGACCGTGGCCATGACTTCGATGGCGTCTTCCTTCGAATTGCCGGAGTCGCCCTTCTTTTTATCCCGATCGTCCTCGAACCGCTTCGCCATAATCTCCCGTTCTGCTTGCAGAACACCGGCTACCACGAGGGGCCGGTGACCTCCTTTGGCCGCGTAAGAATCCACGGTCCGTTCGCGGTGACGGCCACAGTGTGCTCGAAGTGGGCGGAAGGGCTTCCGTCCGCCGTCTCCGCGACCCACTCGCCGCGCATTCGAACAGCGGGGCCGCCGGCGTTGACCATGGGCTCGACGGCGATCACCATGCCTTCCTGCAATCGCGCGCCGCGCCCGGCTTCGCCGTAGTTCGGCAGGTTTGGCTCGTCATGCATTTTCGTGCCGATGCCGTGCCCGACGAACTCCCGCACCACGGAATACCCGTTTGCTTCCACGAGGCTCTGCACCGCGTGGCCGACGTCGCCCAGCCGATTGCCCGGCCGCATCTGGCCGATGGCGCGGTCGAGCGAATCGCGGGTCACATCCAGCAGCTTTTGCAGCTCCGGGCGGATTTTCCCGACCGGGACCGTAACCGCCGCATCCGCGAAGTACCCGTCCACTTCCATCCCGAAATCGATCGAGACGACCTCGCCTTCGCGCAGCTTGCGCTTGGGCGACGGGATGCCGTGGACGATTTCGCTGTTGACCGACGTACAGAGCACGCAGGGATAACCCCGGTAACCCTTGAACGCCGGCTTGCCCGGTTTGCCGGCGATTTTCTCCTCGGCGAACTTTTCGAGGTCCATCGTCGTCAAACCCGGCCGCACGAAACCGCGGAGCGCCGTCAAAACTTCATGCACGATCAACCCGGCGCGATGCATCTTTTCAAGCTCTTCCGCGCTGCGAAGATGAATCGCCATCCGTGTTCATCTCACCAGGCCTCGCGGCCCGTCTTCTCCTTGCCGAACCCGCGCACGCGGCGACTACTTTGCCGCGCGCACGATATCGAGCACCTGCCGCGTCACTTCGGCGACGCTCTTGGCGGCGTCCACGTCATGCAAACGGCCAAGCCGTTTGTAGTACGCCACGAGCGGCGCGGTCTGGGCGGCGTACGCCTGGAGCCGCGGTCCGACGATTTCTTCCCGGTCGTCGGGCCGTTGTTCCAATTCGCCGCCGTCATTATCGCAGCGGCCGGGAACTTTCGTTGGGCGTTCGTAAATATTGTAAATTTCGCCGCCCACCTTGCACATGCGGCGCCCGGTAATGCGCCGCATGAGCAGCGCCGTGTCAATGGCGAAGTGCACCACGACCGGCTGTTTGTACCCGTGCTGCTTCAACAGTTCCCCAAGATACTGCGCTTGCGCGACGGTTCTTGGGAAGCCGTCAAACACAAATCCATCGGCGCAATCGGCGCACTGGATGCGGTCCGCGATCATCCGCAAGATGATCGAATCCGGCACCAGCTCGCCGCGCTGCATCACCGGCTGCGCCTGGGCGCCGAGCTGCGTGCCTTTCGCGATATTCTCGCGAAGCATGTCGCCCGTCGAAAGATGGGGCACTCGGTACGTGCGCGCCAGTTCTTTCGCCTGTGTGCCCTTCCCGGCGCCCGGAGGCCCGAGAAAAATCACGGCACGATGCAATCTCTCCAGCGGGCGCTGGCCCGCCAGTGCGCTGGTCTCCATGCATTAGCGCCGTCCGCGTAACCGCCCCTTCCGCGCAAACCCTTCGTAGTTGCGCATGACCAACTGGGCTTCGAGCTGCTGCACGGTGTCCATGGCAACACCGACGACGATCAGCAGCGAAGTGCCGCCAAAGTAAAAGTTGACCTTCAAGCCATTGAGGATCCAATCGGGCAAGTGGCGGTCAAACCATCCGCCGCCGAGATAAAGGGGCAAGTGGTTGACGTGTACGCCGGCGATCATCCACTCGGGCAGCAAGCAAACGAGCGCAAGGTAGACCGCGCCGATGAAGGTCAGCCGCTTGAGAATTTTGCTGACGTGCTCGGAGGTCGTGCGGCCCGGACGGATGCCGGGAATGAATCCGCCGTTCTTGCGCATGTTATCGGCAAGCTCGGTGGGATTGAACACGATGCCGACATAGAAGAACGAGAAGACGAGGATCAGGGCGACATAAATCAGGGTGTAGAGCGGCTCGCCCCAGCGCAGCGTATCGGCAAGACTCTTGACGAAGGGATAGCGCGTTCCAAAGAGCAAGGCCGCAGTGGCGGGGAAGGCCAGCAGGGAGCTGGCGAAAATCGGGGGGATCACGCCGCCGGAATTGACACGGAGCGGGAGGTACGAGGATTGACCGCCCATGACACGGCGACCGATGACGCGCTTGGCGTACTGCACGGGAATGCGGCGCTGCGCGCCTTCAACGAAAACGATGACGGCCACGACGGCAATCATTAACACGAGGAGAAGAATCAAAGCGGCGGGCGTGAAGGCTCCCCAGGTGGCGTTGCGGAATTTCTCGTACAGGTCGCGAATGGCGTTGGGCAAGCCGACGACAATGCCGACGAAAATGATCAGGGACATGCCGTTGCCGATGCCGCGTTCGCTAATCTGTTCGCCGAGCCACATGATGAAGGCGGAACCCGTGGTCAGAGTGAGGACGGTCATGAGGGTGAACGCGATGCCCGGGTGATAGACGAGATTCTGCTGCGATTGCAGAGTCGCGGCAATCGAGAGCGACTGGATGATGCTCAGCGCAATGGTCAGATAGCGCGTGTATTGCGTGATCTTGCGACGGCCCAGCTCGCCTTCTTTTTGCAGGCGCTCGAGGTACGGGAAGACCACCTGCATCAATTGCAAGATGATCGATGCCGTGATGTACGGCATGATGCCGAGGGCGAAAATGGTGAGCCGGCGGAAATTGCCGCCGCTGAAAAGATCGAAGAGGCCGAGCACCGAGCCGGCGGACTGGTTAAAGAGCTTTTCGAGCTCCGTGATGTTGATGCCGGGCGTCGGAATATGCGCGCCGATGCGATACACGGCGAGCAACGCCAGCGTGAACAGGACGCGGTTCCGCAAGTCCGGGATGCGGAACATATTTTGCAACGCTTCGATGAATCGCTTCATAAGTACTTCCTAAAACAGGTCCCTTTGAGCCACAACTTCAGGCCACAACTTCCGCTGAGCCGCCGGCCTTGGCGATTTTTTCCCTGGCGGAGGCGCTGAACGCATGCGCGTGCACAGTAAGCTTGTTTTTGAGCTCGCCATCGCCAAGAACCTTGACGCGGCTGCCGTTGCCGCGGACAAAACCGTGAGCGCGGAGCAAATCGGGCGTGACGGTTTCGCCGGCGGGAAACGCATTGAGCTCTTCGACGTTGATGACGGCGTATTCGACGGCGAACGGGTTGTGAAAGCCGCGCTTGGGCATGCGGCGGTGCAACGGCATCTGGCCGCCCTCAAAGCCGCGACGGCGCGAATAGCCGCGGCGCGACTTTTGTCCCTTGTTGCCGGCTCCGGCGGTTTTGCCGAGCTTCGAGCCCATGCCGCGGCCGACGCGCACCTTGCGATGGCGCGAGCCGCGCGGGGGCCGCAAATTCGAGAGGCTGGCGCTGGGCTTGCGTTCCGCCGATTCTTTTTTCGCTTTGGCCATGATTACTCCACCACCTCGACCAGATGCCTGACCTTGTGAATCATACCGCGGACCGCCGGCGTGTCCTGGCGCTCGACCACCTGGTGCATTCTGCGAAGCCCGAGGCCGCGGATGGTCTGCCGCATGTCATCGGTGCAGCCGATGAAGCTGACCACCCACTTGATTTTGAGGGTGCCGGATTTTCCGGCGGATTTCTTCTGCTGCGCGCTCATGAGTTACTCTCCGTGGCCGCGACTTTTTCCTTTTCGCGGGCGGGCTTGCCGCTGATTTCGTCGACGGTTTTGGAGCGCGTTTCGGCGACCTGGGCCGCGTCCTTCAAGCTGAGCAGCGCCGCAAACGTGGCCTTGATCACGTTGTGCGGGTTGGAGGTGCCGAGTGACTTCGTCAGCACGTTGGTAATGCCCGCAACTTGCATCACTTTGCGCACGGGCCCGCCGGCGATGACGCCCGTGCCTTCGGAAGCCGGCTTGAGCAGCACCTGTGCCGAACCGTAGCGCCCGAGGACCTGATGCGGAATCGTGGTGCCCTTGAGATTCAGGCGGATCAGATTCTTTTTCGCTTGCTCGATGCCCTTCTTGATGGCCATGGGCACCTCGCGCGCCTTGCCCATGCCGAATCCGGCGTGACCATGACTATCGCCGACGACGACGAGCGCGGAAAAGCTCAAGTTCTTGCCGCCCTTGACGACCTTGGTGACGCGGTTGATGGCGATGACGTCGTCCTTCAGGTCCGAAGGATTGACTTCGAGCAACCGGCGCACCGCTAAATTTTCACGCAGAATTTGCTTCGACATAGGTTTAGAACTGTAACCCCGCTTCCCGCGCCGCATCCGCGAGCGCCTTCACGCGGCCGTGATACTTGTAACCGCCGCGATCGAAAACCACTTTGTTGACGCCAGCCGCTTTGGCGCGCTCGGCGACCAGCTTGCCGATAACCTTGGCAGCGGCGATATTGCCTCCGCCCTTCAAACTCTTTTTCGATTCGCCGTCCACGGAACTGGCGGAAACGAGCGTCTTGCCGGCGCGATCGTCGATGATCTGCGCATAGATGTGATCGAGCGAGCGGTACACGGCGAGACGCGGCCGCTCCGGAGTACCTTCGACGCGCGTGCGCACGCGGTCGTGAATGCGACGGCGGTGCGCGTCCCGCGATAGCTTGCGAACTTTTGCCCCTGCCACGTTTCTTCTCCTCGAACTCCGGCGAAACTACGCGCCGGCCTTTGCTCCGGCCTTGCCGGCCTTCTTCTTGAGCCGTTCGCCGGTGATGCGAATACCTTTCTGCTTGTACGGGTCGGGCGGACGGAGCGCGCGAATATCGGCGGCGACCTGGCCGACCTGGCCTTTATCGGCGCCGCTGACAATCAGATGGGTCTGCTTGTCCACGGCGATCTGGATGCCTTCCGGAATGGCGAATTCGACCGGATGGGACTTGCCGAGAGCGAAGGAAACGGTTTTGCCCTTGAGCTCGGCGCGGTAGCCGACGCCCACGATATCGAGCTCCTTTTTGAAGCCCTGAGTGACGCCGTGAACGGCATTGGCGACCAGCGCGCGAGCGAGGCCATGCAGGGCGCGATGCTCTTCCGAGGCACGCTTGGCGGTCAACACGCCATCCTTCTGCTCGAAGCTGATGCCGCGGGGAACGCCCACGGTCAGCTTGCCCTTGGGGCCCTGCACTTCCACTTGCTTCGCGGAGAGCGAAATTTTCACGCCCTGGGGCACGGGAATGGGTTTCAGTCCGATACGCGACATTGCTCTTTAGTCCTCAAATCCTCTTCCAACAGCGTTACCAAACCTCGCAAAGCACTTCGCCGCCGATTTTGGCCCTGCGGGCGGCGCGGCCGCTCATCAGGCCTTTCGGCGTGGTGAGAATGCTGATGCCGAGCCCGCCGACGACCTGGGTGATGCCCTGCGCGCCGACGTAGCGGCGGGCGCCGGGGCGGGAAACCCGCTTCAGGCCGCTGATGACGCTGCGGCGGTCGGGCGTGTACTTCAGAAACACGCGGAGCGTCTTGCGCGCTTTGTTGTCGTCAACCATCTTGTAGGTGGAGATATAGCCTTCCTCCTTGAGGATGCGGGCGATCTCGGTCTTGAGCTTGGAGGCCGGCACATCGACGCGCTGGTGCTTGGCGGCAGCCGCGTTGCGGATGCGCGTGAGAAAATCGCCAATGGGATCGGTTTGCATATTGCTTGAATTCTCCTACCAGCTCGATTTCACGACGCCGGGAATTTCTCCGCGGAGCGCCATGCCGCGGAAACAGATGCGGCACATCTGGAATTTGCGGATGTAGGCGCGGGCGCGGCCGCAAACGCGGCAGCGGTGGCGCGTGCGCACCTTGAACTTGGGCTTTTTCCGGGTCTTGGCGATCTTGGCGGTACGGGCCATTACTGGGCTCCTCCCGGCACGCGGAGCGGGACGCCGAGTCCCTTCAACAGCTCGCGGCCTTCTTCATCGTTGCGGGCGGTGGTGGTCAGGGTGATGTTCATGCCTTTGATTTTATCCACGCGGGTGTAATCGATTTCCGGAAAGACAAGCTGATCCTTGAGGCCGAGGGTGTAGTTGCCACGGCCATCGAAGGCGTTCGAGGGCAAGCCGCGGAAGTCGCGAACGCGCGGCAGAACCACGTTGCACAAGCGGTCGAGAAATTCATACATGCGGTCGCCGCGCAGGGTGACCGCGCAGCCAATGGGCATGCCCTTGCGAATCTTGAAATTCGCGATGGACTTCTTGGCGCGAGTGATGACGGGGCGCTGGCCGGTGATCTGGCCAAGCTCCTGCGCAGCGGTGTCCAAGAGCTTGGCATTCTGGCTGGCTTCGCCGAGACCGATATTGACAGTGATTTTGGCGAGCTTGGGCACGGCCATGACGTTCTTCCAGCCAAAGCGCTTCATGAGCGCGGGCACGGTTTCCTGGCGGTAGCGTTCCTGCAATCTGCTCTTCATCGTTGACGGATCCAGTCCTTTTGCTTTCCTTCCGTTTACTTGTCCAAAGTCGTGTTGCAGCGCCGGCAAACGCGCACTTTCGAGCCATCCGGCAAAAGGTTGTGGCCGACGCGGGTGGTTTTGCCGCAGCTATCGCAAATAATCATCACGTTCGACACGTTCATCGGACCCTCCTTCTCGATGATGCCGCCGGCGACATTCTTCGAGGGATTCGGGCGCGTGTGGCGTTTGATGATGTTGGCGTGCTCGACGACCACGGTGTTCTTCTTCGGGTTGATGAAGAGCACGCGTCCGGTCTTGCCGGCATCGCGGCCGGTGAGGACCTTGACGTTATCGCCCTTGCGCACCTGAATGCGAAAGCGCCGGGGGCGTTGATGGCGATCGGCTACGGGCATGGGTTACCAGACCTCCGGAGCAAGCGAAACGATCTTGGTGAATTTCTTTTCGCGCAGTTCGCGGGCGACCGGCCCGAAAACGCGCGTGCCGACGGGCTCATTGGCATCGTTGATGAGAACGGCGGCGTTGTCGTCAAAGCGGATGTAGGTGCCGTCCTTGCGGCGCTGCTCCTTGCGCATGCGGACGATGACGCATTTCACGACTTTGCCTTCCTTAACCTGGCTTTCCGGGGTGGCTTCCTTGACCGAGGCCGTCACCACGTCGCCGAGGCCGGCTTTGAGGCCGGCATCGCCGCCGACAGGCAAAATGCACATAAGTTTGCGCGCGCCGGAGTTATCCGCCACCGTCAGCCAGGTTCGCATCTGAATCATCGGTGTGCCCCCCTGTCCCTATTCCGCCGAGGCGCTGCGCGCCACCACCGCCGCGAGCCGCCAGCGCTTGAGGCGCGAGAGCGGGCGCGAGGCCACGATGCGCACGGTATCGCCCTGCTTGGCTTCGCGCTTTTCATCGTGAGCGTAGAATTTCTTGGAGATGCGGATGACGCGGCGATACTTCGCGTGCTGCACGAGGCGCGTCACTTCCACGACAATGGTTTTTTCCATTTTGGCGCTGGTGACCTTGCCGGTAAGCTCGGTGACTTTTCCGGCGGGCGCAGCGGTTTGTGTTTCCGTAGTCATCGCTTATGCCTTTTTTGCCGCCAACTGTTGCGCGCGAAGCAGCGTCTTGACACGCGCGAGATCTTTTTTGGCTTCGCGGAGCCGCTTGAGCGCTTCCGCCTGCCCGGTGGTGAGCTGGAAGCGGAGACGGAAGATCTGTTCGGTCAGCTCTTTTTGCTGGGCGAAGAGTTCGTTTTGATCGGCTTCCCGAAGTTTTTCAATGCGCTTTGGCATGATTACAAGCTCCCCGCGCGAGAGACGAATTTCGTGGGAATTGGCAGCTTGTGCGCCGCGAGCTCCAGCGCTTCCTTGGCCGTGGCTTCATCGATGCCGGCCATCTCGAACATGATGCGGCCGGGCTTGACGACGGCGACCCAGCGCTCGGGAGCGCCTTTTCCTTTGCCCATGCGGGTTTCCGCGGGCTTCTTGGTGAAGGGCTTGTCCGGGAAGATGCGAATCCACAGCTTGCCGCCGCGCTTGATGAAGCGGGTGATGGCCACGCGCGACGCCTCGATCTGACGGTCGGTGATCCAGGCGTTTTCGAGCGCCTTCAGGCCGAATTCGCCGAAGGCGAGATCGCCGCCGCGCCAGGCCTTGCCTTTGCGGCGGCCGCGCATCTGCTTTCTGTACTTCACTTTCTTGGGCATCAACATCGTTCTCGTCTCGCTTCCTCGGAGTCGTTCGGGTTTACGCCGCGGGCGCCGCTGCTTCGCGTTCCTGCTGCTGCCTGCGGCGCGGAATATTTTCGCCCTGGTAGATCCAGCACTTCACGCCGATCACGCCGTAGGTGGTGTAGGCCTGAGCGAAGCCGAAATCGATATCCGCGCGAAGCGTTTGCAGCGGAAGGCGGCCTTGCAGGTACCACTCCTTGCGGGCGATTTCCGCGCCGTTCAGCCGGCCGGCCACGCGCACCTTGATGCCTTTGCAGCCGAAGCGGAGAGCGGAATCCACGGACTTGCGCATGGCGCGGCGGAAGGCCACGCGCTTTTCGAGCTGCAGCGCGATGGATTCGGCGACGAGTTGCGCATCGAGCTCGGGCCGGTGAACTTCCTGAATGTCGATATGGACTTCGCGTTTTGTGCGCTTCTGAACTTCCTGTTTGAGCTTATCGATTTCCGCGCCTTTGCGGCCGATGATGATGCCGGGACGCGCCGTGTAAATGCGCACGACAAGTTTGTTGGCGGCGCGCTCGATGTCAATGGAGCTGACACCCGCGGACTTGAGGCGGTCTTTCAGCTCGCGGCGCAGCTTCACGTCTTCGTGGAGCAGGTCGGCGTACTCGCGGTCGGCGTACCAACGCGACTTCCAGGGCTTGTTGTAGCCCAGGCGAAAACCGTACGGATGAACCTTCTGTCCCATAAGTTACTTCTTTCCCTTCTTCGGCGGCTGCTGCTTGCCGGTCAGAGCCTTGCGAACGCGGCGCATGGTGCCGCGCGCGCCCTTCTGAGCTTCGGCTTCCGCGAGATTGGCGGCATGCCGCTCGGCGGCGGCGACATGGTGCTCGGCGACGCCGACCCACAGGTGGGCGGTGCGCTTCTGATAGCGGAAGGCGCGGCCCATCGGGGCGGGGCGCAAGCGCTTCCAGCGGGGGCCTTCGTTGACGAAGCATTTCGCGACGTAAAGTTCATCGACATCGAGCGGCGCGCCGGCGTCTTCGGCCTTGCGTTCGGCGTTGGCCACGGCGCTGCGGAGCACTTTTTCGATGTGCTTGGCGGCGCGCTTCGGGGTGTAACGAAGGGTTTGCAGCGCGTCATTGACGCTGCGGCCGCGAATCAAATCAATGACGAGGCGCGCTTTCTGCGGCGACATGCGAACATGCCGGGCCATGGCGTGCGCTTCAATGGAAGGTGCGGTTGTTTGGATCGTCTCAGCCATCGGTTATGCCTTTGGCGCCGGGGCCGCCGGAGCCGCTCCGCCCGCCGGGGCCGCGCCCGCCGCCTTCTCGAGGGCCGCTTTGACGGCGTGGCCCTTGAAGCTGCGGGTTGGCGCGAATTCGCCCAGCTTGTGCCCGATCATCTGCTCGGTCACATAGACGGGAATGAATTTCTTGCCGTTGTGCACGGCGATGGTGTGGCCGATCATCTCGGGCACAATCGTCGAGCGCCGCGACCAGGTCTTGACGACTTTCTTCTCGTTGCGCGCGTTCAAGCCTTCCACCTTTTCGCGCAGGTGGTAGTCGACAAACGGTCCCTTCTTGAGTGAACGTGCCATCGCTTCGCTATTCCTCCACGCGGCGCAAACGGCCCCACTGGGCGCGCCGCACTTTCTTAAATCCGCGCACCGGTCCAGGAACCCGGTGGGACTGCGGGCAGAACGGGCAAACAAAGCGCGTGCCCTGGGCGTTCGGCGTGCGGTCCACAATCACCGCCCATCCGGGCTTGCAAAGTTTGTAGAGCACCGGCTCGAGCGGGAGCGCTTTCTTCAGCACGGGTTTGACGGCTGGGCGGACGGGCTTATGGCTTTTCACCGCCGAGCGCTTCACTGAGCGCTTGGTTGTGCGGCGGCTCGTGCGCGCCGCCGCGCGTGTTGACCGAGTTGTTCGTGTTGCTCGCATCGTTTTGCTCTCGCCGGATCACTCTGTTATGGCAATCCGGCTTTCTCGCCTTTGCTGCTCGTTGCCTTGACTCGCTGCTCTAAACTCGCCCGCTGACCGTGCTCGCCTCACTTCCGCCGTTCGACAATGTGCTTATCGGTACGCTTGTTGTGCCGGGTTTTCTTGCCGAGCGTCGGGAAAGCCCAGGGCGTCTGTGGGTGATTGCCCTTGACACGGCCTTCACCGCCGCCATGGGGGTGATCGACGGGGTTCATGGCGACGCCGCGCACCGTGGGACGCACGCCGAGCCAGCGCGTACGGCCAGCTTTGCCGAAGGTCTGATTCTCGTGATCGACATTGCCCACCTGGCCGACGGTGGCCATGCAATCCACGGAAAACTTGCGAACTTCGCCGGAAGGCAGCTTGAGCAGCGCGGTATCGCCTTCCTTGCTGAGGAGCTGGGCCGAAGCTCCCGCCGTGCGGACCAACTGGCCGCCTCGGCCTGGATAGAGCTCGACGTTGTGCACCATGGTGCCCGGGGGAATGTGCCGGAACGTCAGCGCATTGCCGGGAAGAATATCGGCGTCATCGCCGGTGGAAACGGTAGCGCCAACCTGCAATCCCACCGGATGCAGGATGTAACGCTTTTCGCCATCCGCGTAGTGCAGCAGCGCGATATTGGCGCTGCGATTCGGATCGTACTCGATAGCCGCAACCTTGGCCGGCACGCCGCGTTTTTCGCGGCGAAAGTCGATCTTGCGGTACTGCTTCTTGTGGCCGCCGCCGCGGTGCCAAACCACCACTTCGCCCTGATTGTTGCGTCCGCCCGAACGCTTTTTGGGCTCGAGCAGCGCCTTTTCCGGCGTTTCCTTGGTGATTTCGGCTTTGTCGAGCACGGTCATGAACCGCCGCGACGCCGTGTATGGATTAAAGCTCTTGAGTCCCATCGCTGCCTCTTGCCTTGCAAAATCCTTCGCTTACAGGTTCTCCGCGTACTCGATCATCTTTTCGCCCTCGGCGAGCTTGACGTACGCCTTCTTCCAATCGCGCCGGTAGCCTTCGTTCTGGCCGCGGCGGCGCATTTTGCCGTGAAAATTGGCGGTGCGCACATCGGAAACCTTGACCTTGAAAATCTGCTGCACCGCTTCCTTAATTTGCGTCTTCGTGGCTTTTGCGGAGACCTCGAAAACGACGGTGCGCTGCAGTTCCTTTACGCCGAGTCCCTTCTCCGTGATGATTGGCCGGCGAATGATCTGGTAGTGCGGGGTGGACATGGCTTATTTCTTCCCCTTTTTCGCGGCGGGCTTGGCGGATTTTTTTGCCGCAGGCTTTTTGGCGGCCGCTTTTTTCGGCGCGGATTCCTTTTTCGCGGCGGGCGCGGGAGCAATGGTTTCGACGTGCGGCGCTTCGACCGGAGCGCGCTGCGGATCGAGCGAATGCGCAAGGCGAGCCGCGGCGTCTTTTGAAAGGACCAGGCGATCGTGCCGCAGGACTTCATAAGGCTGCAACGCGCTGGGCGCGGAGAGCTTCACGCCATCCAGATTGCGGCTAGCCAGCTCGAGATTGCGGTTTTCGCCGTGGTCGACAATCAGGGCGGTGCTATCGGCGGCGAGCTTGTCCAGGGTGGCGCGCAGTCCTTTGGTCTTGTGCGATTCGAGCGACCAGGCGTCCACCACGGTAAGTTTCTGGTCCGCCAGCTTCGCCGAAAGAGCGGAGCGCAGCGCTCCGAGGAGCATCTTTTTGGGCAGCGCGTAGCTATAGTCGCGCGGCTTGGGTCCGTGGACCGTGCCGCCATGACGCCACAACGGCGAACGAATCGAACCGACGCGCGCGCGGCCGGTGCCCTTCTGCCGCCAGAGCTTGCGGCCCGCGCCGCTGACTTCGCTCTTATCCTTGGTCTTGTGCGTGCCCGAGCGGAGGCCGGCGAGATACCAGCGCGAAGCTTCGTGCAGCAAATTCTGGTTAACCTTCGCGCCGAAAACGGCATCCGCCAGCTCGAGCGAGCCGACTTTCTTGCCACTCAGATTTACCACATCCACCACCGGCATAATTTCTGTCCTTGGTCCTCGAACTATTTCGCTTTCTTGCCCGCCTGAGGCCGCGCGGCGGCGACCGCCGCTTTGCGGATGAAAATGTATTGCCCGCGGGGGCCCGGCACGGATCCGCGCACGAGGAGCAGATTTTCGTCCGTATCCACCTTTACGACTTTCAAATTTTTCGCGGTCACCTTCTCATTACCCATATGACCCGGGAAGTGCTGGTTCTTCCAAACGCGCGAGGGGAAGGAGCTGCCGCCGATGCCGCCGGGCGCGCGATGGAACATTGAGCCGTGGGTGGCATCGCCGCCGGCGTAATGCCAGCGCTTGACGCCGCCCTGAAAGCCTTTGCCTTTGCTGACGCCGGTGACGTCCACGAGTTCGCCGGGCTTGAAGCCATCGACAAGCACGCGGTCGCCGACTTTCGTTTCATCCTTCGAGTCGCTGAGACGCACTTCGCGGAGCACTTTCATGGGAGCGACATTCGCCTTTTTGAAGTGCCCGGTCATGGCCTTGTTCACACGCTGCGGCTTGACGAACTCGACGAGGCCGAGCTGCGCGGCTTCGTAGCCGTCCTTATCCGCGGTGCGCCGCTGCACGACAACGCAAGGACCCGCTTGCAGCACGGTGCAGCCGACAAGCGAGCCGTCTTCGGTGAAGACCTGCGTCATGCCCAGCTTGATTCCAATGATTCCGTCAACCGCCATGGTCGTTTTCCTAGTCCTCTAGAAGCCAATTCCCCGAAAAAGCACAACTACTTCGCCGCGTGCCCAAAGGCCTTGATTTCAACGTCCACCCCGGGCGGCAAATCGAGTTTCATGAGCGCATCCACGGTATCGGGCGTGGGCTCGAGAATATCGATCAGGCGCTTGTGCGTGCGCATTTCGAACTGCTCGCGCGATTTCTTGTCCACGTGCGGCGACCGCAGGACGGTCCAGCGGTTGATCGTGGTCGGCAGAGGAATCGGGCCGGCGACGTCGGCGCCGGTGCGCTTCGCCGTCTCCACGATTTCGCGCGTGGACTGGTCCAAGATGCGGTGGTCGAACGCCTTCAAGCGGATGCGGATTTTGTCGCCTTGTCTCATTTTTTTCTTTTCTTGAAACTCTCGCTCAGAAATACGAAAACTACTCGATGATTTCGGTGACGGCGCCGGCGCCGACGGTGTGGCCGCCTTCGCGAATCGCGAAGCGCAGCCCCTTCTCGAGCGCCACCGGCGTGATCAGCGTCACTTCGCAGCTCACGTTGTCGCCC